>Ga0209489_104580_pt1 | contig 25286 bp, 14 predicted proteins | sample SiratrowhiteBW_FD_187527 | JGI IMG/M metagenome (GOLD analysis project Ga0209489, IMG submission 187527) | Root nodule microbial communities of legume samples collected from California, USA - Siratro white BW (SPAdes) (version 2) | ecosystem: Host-associated > Plants > Roots > Nodule | place...
ATATATATATATATATATATATATATGGTTAAATAAACGCAAATATTTAACAATTTATAGGATAAGACCATCAAACTATTAATTATTCTTTTATAATCAATCTTACAGAAAATTCAACCTCCAAGACACTATTTTCATTTTTAGAAAAATTTGTTTCATATATAAAGATTCACTTTAAAATAAGATAAATATTTGCGTTGAGAGTAAAATTCAAATAATTAATGATGTAACAACAATTATTTGGTTATAATACAAAGAAGCAATATATCGAGACAAGATAAAATCTAATTAAAGCAACTTTCATCAAGAATAACGAAATAACAATATCTGTTACATTAATATAATAATAAAAGATTTTTTTTCCACAAGAATTAGAAATCATTCAACAAACATATTTTTTTAAGTTTATAAAAGACAATAATATTAAAGAGAATAAGATATAATTTTTATATGTAATTAAAGTCTTCCAAAATTTCATACAAAGAAAACATTTCAATCATCATTTTCTGATATTCTTCACTTAGTGAAGTTGAAATCTGAGAACAGACACTTACATATTTTCTATTTTGAGAGTCATCATTTTTCTTCTTTAACAAACTACCTTAAGTTTATTTATAGCTAGAGTAAGAACGAAACAATATTATTGAAAGTTATAAATGGTATTAAACAATACTTGTAATTCTTGATTTCAATCGAGATTAAGAAGATTTGTAAACGGTAACATTAGGTATTTGTCTAATCCTAAAATGACGTGAATAATATTTCTTTTGTTGTAATCTTATTTGATTATAATAAACCCATTTAAAAATTTATCACAGAAGGTTAGCTTATTTTTGATATTTAGGTAAACTAATACAAAACTAAATTATCTTTTAATTGTATTTATAGATGATGTATCTTAACAAACTTTTAAATTCAATTTTTGAAAAATATTTTACTAAAAATATTTGAAATAAATAAATGATAGTCCATTAGATTGTCTACTATTGATATTTATTTTCAAATTATTTATAAAAAAAATTGTAAACTCCATTTAACTTCTTTTAAAAGTTAACAAGCTATTTCAAATTTCGGATTGAATAAAGAAAAAGTGAATTACAAATACACGGCTAAAAAGTTTCATATTCTATTTTCCAAACATTTTAATTTAAAAACCTTTTTTTAATATTGGATTGTCATATAAAATGACATTCAAATCACATATATAAGAAATCGAAGAGGACGTGAAAGAAAATAATTTTTCATTATCTATATAAAATAATATGTCCCTTAATTGAATTACATGTTTAAAAGTAATGTAAGTATCCTCATTTAAGTTTTTTTTATTATTACTTTGATTTTTCTTACTTTTATTTTTAAACCATTTAATGAATATTAAAAACTAAAAGCGGCTTATAGAAGTATAAAAAGTTGTAAATAGGAGTCCGAGGGAGATGGTAATATTTTATGTTAAATCTAATCCAATTTAACTAACTTTTTAAAGGAATGAATTAAATTGAGTTAAGTTAAAATTTTGAAAAACTTTTTTTTCTTTTACTAAATTATAACTTTTAAGTATTAATTTGATTAAAAAATAATACTATCTTTATAAAAATTGAAATCATAAAGTTAAATTAAATCATAAGATAAGACAATTTTAGAGTGTAGGGTTTAATTCAATGAACACGAATAATTGCAAACACTAAAATATTTATAAAAACTTCAACTATATTTAACTTCTTTACTTAAACTAAATCAAAAGTTATGGATTTTAAATTAATTTTTAATTACAATTTTATAAAATTATCTTTGTAAAAAATTTACATATACATAGAAATAGAAAGTGTTCCTATTTGTGAACAAAATGAAGTTCAATTGGTGAGTGTTACTTTATTTGTCCAATGTGATTAGTTTTCTTTTTCTTTCTTTTGTACTTTTAAAAGAGGCAAAATAAAATATTCCAACAATTAAATCTCAACACGTGACCGTTTTGACTATTTCTTTTAACCCACTCTGCATCTATTGGGCGGTGACGATATTCCCGTCATTGACATGTCATTATAACAAAATCTCTATAAGGCATATTTATTTTTTTCACTTTACTTACATTTTTTTATATTTTATTTTTTTAAATAGACCATTTTATTCTTTAATTTCTAAAATAATATTTTTTTAAATTTTTTTACTGGTAATATATCAATTGTGATTATTAATAATTTTTTAAGAGTTATTATTTTTATCAGTTTAGTTGATTAAAATTAATAAAAAAATAATAAAAAAATAATAAAATTACATTAAAACCATCTTGAATGAAAATGTTAGAGTTGATTAATATCATTAACATTAAAATTTTATGAAAAAATATATCAGCCTTACTATTGCCTCTTAGCAAACACATGGTAAGCACAACAAAAACATTTAGACCATAGTTGAAATTTCTTCTTCCCACCAAGAACGTATAAAATAAACCAAAAGGTTAAAAATATGCCTAGATGTAAAATATTGTAAATAAAGAGTAACCGATATATCATTGGATAAATTTCTTTGAGAGAAAAAATTAAAATGTATAATTAACTTCTTCATATATTAAAATTATCTTATATATAAATTGAAAATTAGCATTTAAAAAGTAATATAAGATATTTTTATGGATTAATTTATAATAAGTAATATATGTTTTAAATATTAAGTAGAAATGTATATGGAGAATAATTATGTAGAGTTATTAGTTTATTTTGGATATCAATATTTTTTAAAATGTTTTTATTTTGTTTAATAAGTAAACAGAAAATAACACTTGATAAAATTTATATTATGACTGTTCAGTATAGTAACAAAAATTGAAAACATATACAATAGTTAATTATTGGTGTTGGTTGATTGATCTGTTCTTGACTTCATATTGATTTTTTTTATTAGATTGATTAATTGCGTTCCTGATATTTTTATATTGTTATGATAAAAGTGAAACTTATTGCTTGTGTTGCTAGTCTCCATCAACTGATATCAGAGACCTCTGGGTTTGGGGCTTGTAGTTTGGAGAACAATGGAAACTAACTCTAGTAGAATGATTACTCCAAATGAATGAGTCCAATTATAATATTTGGAAGACAAAAATAGAAGATTTGCTTTATGTAAAAAATTTTCATAAACATATTTTTGGACATGAGAAGCCTAGTAATACAATTGATGAAGAATGGAATCTCTTACATACAATTTTGTGGATATATTAGAATGTGGGTTAACCATAATGTGTTGAACCATATTATTGGGGAGACAGATGCTCAGGCTATGTGGACTAAGCTTGAACAATTATATGCTAGAAAAACTGAGAATAACAAGATGTTTTTGATAAAGCAACTGTTAGCTTTGAAATATACTAATGGGATATCAATGACAATTACAAGTATGTTGAGTGTCACTATTGTCATAAGAAGTTGGAAGTTGAAATATAAAAGTGAGAAGGATAGCAATAACAAGGGTAAAGATAACAGTGATAATGATGACATAGTCAATGCAACTTCTGTTTGAGTTCCTTTTAGTTCATGAGTTTGAGTTTGATAATCTTGTTGATAGTTTAACTGGTTGGGTGATTGATAGTGGTATTTCTTTTCATATCACATCTAGGAGAGATTTGTTTACTTCTTATACTCCTGGTGATTTTGGCAATGTGAAAATGACTCATGAAGGTGTAGCAAGATGTGTTGGTGTTGGACAGTTTTACTTAGAGATGTCCAATGGTTCTAGATTAATTTTGAAGCATGTGAAACATGTTCTTGATGTTCGGTTAAACTTACTTTTTGTGGGTAAGTTGTGTGATGAAAACTACAACAATTTATTTTCAGGTGATAGTTGGAAGCTCACTAAAGATTCCATGGTTGTAAAAGATGTTGTTCATGCAGTTGAGTTTGTTGATAGAACTACTTGTGGCATAAGAGGTTATGTCATATGAGTGAGAAAGGGATGTCTGCTTTAGCTAGAAAGAATGTGTTGTCTGCTCTTAAAAAGGCTTATTTGCATAAATGTTCTCATTGTTTTGTTGGGAAGCAAAATAGAGTGTCTTTCAAGAGTCAGCTACCTTCAAGGAAGTCATAAATATGTGAATCGGTACATTCTGATGATAACAATGTTGATATGATGACAAGGGCATTGCTTAAGAAAAGCATGAAACATGTTACTCTATTGTCGGATTTGTGAGGGTCTCAACCTATTCAAGAAGGGAGAGATTTGTTGGGTTGGTTCTCTCCTTATGAGGGCCAAACTCATTATTTTTTGTGTCTAAGACACATGACAAACTAAATATAATGCGTCCACATTATAAAAGGCTAATTCTTAATGTATGAGAGAGACCGGAAAACACAATTTATAGAGACCTCATACAATAACATGTGTTGATTGTTTTGAAGATCCAAGATGAAACATTATCTGATTGAGATGAAATTTTTATTGAAGATTCCTTACTCATATCTCTTCAATATGGACAGTGGGATTGTCTACTAGAGATCTATAGAAGAGTCAATAATTTTGTGAATAACTTTTCTTCATAGTTCCTATTACTGTCAATCTTTGTTGTCTCAGAAATTCAACGATAAAATCTTATCTAATTACTTAAATTTTTTACAGGAGTCTTATCATTTACTGTACTTCATTTTGGACTGTCGGATTTGAAATCAAAAATTTAGTTTGTTTTCAAAAAATTCGTGAACAGTGGCAATTTTTCTAGTGATAGATTCTTAGACTTTTGTTAAATCTTGATTTGTTGATATTTTGGGCTATTGTTGGTGACCATTTGAGGATTAGGAAGAGTTGTATTAATATGATCTTTGAATGGTTTTTCTGAGACTTGTTGTACATTTGTTTTGATATTATTGGAGTATTTACCGTCCTGTAGGTTTTTCGATCTTTATCAAGAGGTTCACGTAATTATTGGTGTTGGTTTATTCTTTTGTTCTCGATTGCATATTGGTTTTTTGTTAGATTGACTGATTGTGTTAAGGGTGTTCTAATAAAACTGAATTTTATTGCTTCTGCCGAATTACATCAAGTATTAGATTGGATTGGCTTAGCCATGGTTTTGGTGGATTTGAAGAGTAATCTGCTAGAAGGATTTGATTTGATTAAGTGTGACCTGTTAGTTCCCTTTTTCCCCTAATTTTTAGTAGATACTGCAAGAAGCATTGATGGAAGCATTGTTAAAGAGTTGTAAGTCTTCATAAACCTAAGTGACTTCATTGATGGCTAATTTTGCTTAATCAGGGCACCATATTGTGGGTGAGGGATTTGTTTGTTTCTAATACATGTAGTTGTGGCATTTGATGAGTGTTGATGCCATGAGCAATTGCATATAATAAGGCTGGTGTAGAAAATATTGAAGATTTCACATTTCAAGGGTTTTACCAATTATTGTTTTTTGATACATTTTATTTTATGGCTTTTTAGGCATACAAAGTACCTTTTACTTGGACACAAACAAAATGAAACCTACTGGATAATAAACCAATATGAAAACTGACCAGTGAAATCTCAACAGTTTCGTAAAAGTTTTATGAAGAAAAAGTAAGCAACATTTGTTAAGTATCTAAGTGTGAGTCTAAGTCTCACATTGAGTAGAAATGAGAAAGTTGAGCAACATATAAAAAAGAAGACCACAAATCTAATGCCTTAAGGTTTTGGGTTGAAGGTGATGTCATTCCCTTGTGTGGGTCTGGTTCTTGTCTCATTCTTGTTTGTCTCTCTGGTGTTTCCCCTCGAATTTCTCAGCAAGTGATATAAGAGCCGATGGTATTGGCAGCGATGGACTCAGATGAGTACAATTTGATCCCTATATAAAAGTCTTTCTGACATGAGTTTCTAGCAAGCGTATCCTATTTTAGTGTGTAAACGGCGGTATAAGTGAGGGTCATTTGTGAGTAAGTTGAGCAACATATAACAAAGAAGACCCACAAACCTAATGCCTTAAGGTTTTGGGTTGAAGGTGTCATTCCCTAGTGTAGGTCTAGCTCTTGTCTCATTCGTTTTTGTCTCTCTAGTGTTTCCCCTTCGGATTTGCTCAGCAACAATAAGCCCTTTCCTGTGTTGACTGAATATTAAGCTAACTTTTTCTTTTTTTTATAAAGAATATGAGCATATATTAGTAATACTTTATGGTAGTATGTAGAAGAATACCTTAAGATTTTTCTTGAACATAGTACAATAATATCTTAAGATTTTGACCATTGGAACTTTTGCTTTCTTTGTTTTTTTTTTTTGTGAGTTTCTATTGGTAGGAATTTTGTGAAGAACTGCTCTCCGCAATTCTTGTTACCGTCAATCTCTGTTGTTTCAAACATCTAAGTATAAAATTTTCTCTAATTACTTAAAGTTTTTACTTGAAATTAGAACTCTAGTTTATTTCCAGAAAATTCGTGAGCACTGACAATTTTTTTGGTGACAGATTCTTGGACTCTTGTTAAATCTCGATTTGTTGATATTTTAGACTATTGGTGGTGGCTATGCGAGGATTAGGAAGAGTTGTGTTAATATGCTCTTTGATTGATTTTTGTGAGACTTATTGTACCTTTGTTTTGGTATTATTTACTACTAAAAAAAATCATTGATAATGACAAAAAATCGGTTACTAAATGAACAAAATTGGTCATTGATTAAAATAGTGATCGTTTTAGTGACCAAATACGTCAGTCGCTATTTTACTGATCATTGATATATAATGACCGATCAGTGACCAATTCTGTAATCGAATCAGTGATTGATTTTAAAAATCAACACGATTTTTTTTATTATTACTATTATTATTATTGTTATAATTATTATTTTTATTATTTTTTATTATTATTCTTATTATTATTACTATTATTATTATTATTATTATTATTCTTATTAGTGATATTATTATAATTATTATTCTTATTCTTATTATTACTATTATTAAAACATAAATAATCTTTAAAGCATATTAAATTATCAAGGAAAAATTACACTAAAATCATCTTGAATGAAAATATTAGAATTGATTAATATCATTAACATTAAAATTTTATGAAAAAAAATATCAGCCTTACTATTGCCACTTCAATTTGGTAGCAAATACGTGGTAAGCACAACAAAAACATTTGTACCATAGTTAAAATTTCTTCTTCTTACCAAGAACATATAAAATAAACCAAATAGTTAAAATTATGCCTAGATGTAAAATATTGTAAAGAAAGAAAAAAAAATTGTAACTGATATATCATTGGGTAAACTTCTTTGAGAGAAAAAATTAAAACATATAATCAACTTCTTGATATATTAAAATTATCTTATATATAAATTGAAAATTAGCATTTAAAAAATAATATAAGACTATTTTTATGAATTAATTTATAATAAGGGATATATTTTTTAAATATTAAGTAGAAATGTATATGAAGAATAATTATGTAGAGTTATTAGTTTATGTTATTTTGGATATCATATTTTTTAAAATATTTTTCTTTAGTTTAATAAGTAAACAGATAATAACACTGGATAAAATGTACATTAAGATCAATTAGCATAGTAAAAAAAACATGAAAGATATACAATAGTAGAATGTTCACTCTCTAATCTAACAAAATTATTTTATTAGAGTTGGTTCCAACTCTATCGTTGAGAAGCAACCTTAGACAAATTATTTGAACCTGAAATATTCTGAATAATTAGTCTTGGCTCCTAATTAATTCGTGTTTGCAAGTTATTAGCAACAAATATCTTCAATATTATTTTTCATAAAAGTGACACAATAGGATCATGTAAATTTAATATCGATTTTCTTAATATATCTCAGTATTTTAAAACACTACTATTAAAAAAAGAGAAAAAGACTCTAATAAAGTTGAAATTAAATAATCAAGTTTTGTAATTGTTAGCAGAAAATTAAGTATTAATATCATATCATAACAATGAAAAATTCTAATTTTTTGGTAATGTATAAAACTTTTAAGTTACTTTTTGTGTAATTATTAATTAATATAAAACAATTATTTAAAAATTAGTGCATTTATTGTTCTAATTTTGTTGAAATGACTATCTTACTTTAACATATAACAAAAGTGATGTCAATTGTAGAAATTGCAAAATTAAATTAAAGATTCACTTTAACAACCTTAACATTTGACTGAATTTCTGAGTAGAACATAAAAATCTGTACTTAAGACTCGCAAAATTAAAATAAACAATCATGTATATAATGCATAAAATAACTATTTATAATGAGATAAAAATGTATAGTAACTTCAGTGTGTATGTTTTGTCATAGTTAATACCACTTACAAATTAACTTAACTATATACCAATTGATTTTTACATATTTCCTCTGAAAGTTGAGCAGTTAGACTGATGGACTACATATTCTTAAAGCAAGATTTTATGTTATTTGAATCTTGTGAATGGAAAAAAGTAATTGAAGGAAGAGTTTACTAGAAACAATCAGTCAAAAATTTTGTATATATGTAGCATCAAATTCTTCACATGAACAGAACAGATTTTTTTATCAACTTTAATATTCTACTGTAGAGCTGAACTATACACATGAGTCTATTCAAGACATGTCTTGGCATAACAAAAATGTACATGATTGATTTAGTCTTTATTCTGATAATTTTCCCACTCTCCATATTTTGAGTTAAAAGTTCCTCCTCCAAAGGCTTTTGCACACTCAATAACTGTTTCTCTGGCACAACGTTCCCATGACATTGCTATATCCTCAAGTGACAATGTATGATCCAAGCATCGGAGAGAGCATGTCAGCTTTGATTTTGCTATTGCTGATAGGTCTTTCGGGTCTTCAGTACTGTTGAAGTTGAATAACAAGGTAACAAGGGAGATTTAAACTTTTGATAAAAGCACGAAAAGAAAGATTCAACTATGGTTATAATTTTACAGACCTACTTGATAACTACTCAACTTTAGATGAATAATAGCCTAAGAATATAAACAAAAGAGAATCATCGTAATCTCTAACCTGACTTCTGACAGCTGTTTGTCTACAATAACGGGCGGGGAAATTGGATAATTTGTAGGAACGAACAACCTTAAAGGTTTGATTATTGACTGCATGACAAATATACATTGTCAATGTAACAGAACACAGAAAATCAATATGCAAAGTTCGAAACAGAATATAAAGTAGTTCACCTTTTTATCCGAAGAAATATGAGATACTAGGTTCTCATTGATAGATACTGCATTGAAAACGAATTCAATAACCAACCCTTCACTGTCTTCAGCAGCTACTCCAGGCGCTTTATGAAAGCTGTCATTTTCTGCAATAACAATCTCACTGTCTACCAATCGATTGTTTATCTCCTTTATTTCTCGTAAAAGAGAGGAGTTTTCCTGCTAGAGTTACCAATGCTAAGGTTAAGGTTATATGAAGGAGGTCAAGTTTTAGAAACAAGCAAAGAAGAAGTATGTGTGTATCTCGTAAAGGTATCATAACTAACATCTGTAAAAAGCATAAAACATCAAAGACAGAGCGGAAATCAATGAAAAGATATTCAATCACTTTACATTTAATCTAGTCCAAAATATTTTAATTCAAACATCTAATCTAGTCCAAAATATGTTCCTGTGAAAAGTTAGACCCCTGTGAAAAGGCCATGTATTGTATACCAGATATAATTCAAACATCTAATCTAGTCCAAAATATGAATTCTTGTTGCAGAAATGAAGAAACTGATACTTAAGTACTGCTGTATTCAGACTTGCAGATTTTACTAAATAAAATAATGATACGTTATTTAGTAGAGTGCATCTGCGAAAAACAAATTAGGGAAGAAAAATTAGAAAGAAGATATATTACCACAATTCTTGGCTTCTTTTTTCTATATGTATCTGATGTCCAGTCAGGTTTCTCGGCATCAGACAACTGGTTCAAACTGTGGCACGCACTAGCAGAAATTGTAGAAGTGTGAGACCTTTTCCTACCAGTTGGAACAAAATCATGGCAAGTCACATGTTGTGAAAATGGCTCAATATCTGACGCCAGACTTTTCCCAGTTTGGGCATTGAGGCCTAGCTGGTTTTGTTGTTGAACCGTCTTTGGTGGTCCATTTAAGAACTCTGAAGATGGCATCACATCATTCTTATAGACTACCTCTCTAATTTCACTAACAGATGCACTCAATGCTTCAGGTGATATGGCGGCTAACTAAAAGTATATCACAATAATAGAATTTAGGACAACCACTTTTATGATTCAAAGAAAAGCAAATAAGAAGCAAGGAAACATTAGGTTTTCGACCAACCACTTTAAGAAAGCGCTTCGCTTCAGCACTTGGCTCATCAAAAGTAAGCGTAGATTTTTGAGAAATTTCTTTAAGCTTATTGCAGTTTCCCGTAAAGGGTGAAGCTGAAATCCCCTGACTGTTCACACTGACACTAAATGCTTCAGTTGCTTTTGGTGAACCTTGGGCTTGCTTTTGTCCATCACTGTCAGGGCCTGAGTTTGAAAATTTGTAAAATATATTTGCTAGTAACCTCTGGCAGAGATAACATGAAAAATATAGCATAAAAATGTACAACACTAAGTGAATTGATAGATGTACCTTTCATGATAGAGACTTGATTTACATGCTGTGGGGAATTGCTATATTGTTTTTCCAATTGCTGCTCGTTTAAGCAGATCTTCTTTTGCTGAGAAACATCCTTCCATGTATTATAGTTCTGTGTTCCCAATGCTTGTGGTGATGGTTTCGTTTCAATTATTTTCCCTTGCTGCTCTTTTAGGCCTATCTTGCTTTGCTGAGAAATATCCTTCCATGTATTATAGTTCTGTGTTCCCAATGCTAATTGAGATCCTTTCGTTTCCCTTATTTGCACTTGCTGCTCTTCTAAGCCTAGCTTGTGGGAAATATCCTTCCATATATGCTCTTCTAAGCCTAGCTTGTTTTTCTGGGAAAAATCCTTCCAAACATGCTCTTGTAAGCCTAGCTCGTTTTCCTGGGAAACATCCTTCCATACATGACTGTTCAGTGTTCCCAATGCTGGTTGAGATCGTTTCGTTTCCATTATTTTCACTTGCTGCTCATCCAAGCATAGCTTGTTTTTCTGGAAAACATAATTCTGTGTTCCCAATGATTGTTGTGATGGTTTCGTTTCAATTATTTTCAATGATTTCGTCCTTGATTGTTGCCTGGATTGCTCATCAGCTAAATGTTTTCGTCCTTGATTATCTGATGAAGCATTCTTTGGGAAAAAACTAGTTTGTATAAAATCTTCTACTACATCTAGAACGTTCTTGATATCAGTGGTTATCTCCCATTTCTTCACCCTGAAGAGTTCCAAAACAAATTTTGTTTTTTTCACTTTCTTGCTCAGTTTTTCAAAAAGAACTGTATTTGATCGTTGAGGAGAAGACCGAAGCTGTAGAAATTAACATAAATGTAAAAGATTAGCGGTAACAAGAAAAACAATGTGAAAATCTAGGATCATAGGGCTTGAATGAATCACCAACCTGTTGAAGTGCCGTATTCATCTGTTTGTAAGCGACATAAACCTTCGAAAAGTAGGCTGTACTCATCTTTTGAATCTGCAATTAAAAGTACCACAACGTTCAGTTACTATTTATCCGCGGGAATAGATAAATTTCTAATGCTCATACTTATTAATGAACTTATAGGTATTACGTGCTTGACTATCAGTACCTCTTCTGACATAGTCTTAGTTTTTGTAGTTTTTTATTGTGAACCACTCATGTAACTTCAGAATGTGTTAAAGAGATAAGGAGAAGTTCATGCGCAATTTCCAAAATTAAGCAATTTAAGACACTTAATGATATTATTCAATTCAAGCAAAAAATAGATGTAAAAAGTATTATCATTAAGTGTCTTAAATTTTCACGGGAAGAACAGAATGTGAATACATCCTCCACTACACTAGGCAATTATTGACCACATAATATCAATTTTGTTGTAAATGTACTATTTTTATATTATTTTACATGCTCCAAAAAATATCATGGGTAGAGGTAACAGTTTTACTTTTACTGCAACTAGACTTTGTTGTAAAATGTGCTAAGTCAAGAGTGGTGGTTTAGTCTCACGTCAATTAGAAATGTCATTTAAATAAAGGTTATAAACTCCCGAAGAGCCCACAGCCAAAACAAGTTTAAGGGCAACCCCAATTACGATGACTTTCCAGCAGAATGAATGCTTCTAGTTTACTTGTAGTCATTGGAGTGGGAGCATAGAATAACCAATATACAATTACACAAGTGAGTGCACTTTATTAAAATTTCAAAAATTATGTAATAGGCGTTGAATATGAAAGCAGAAGGAAAAGAAAGTGAAGAGAAACAACTTCTTCATTACCTCTTGGTAAACCTGCTCCTTCCAATCTATATTTTCTGATTTTCCAGCATCTAGAAATAGAATAGGTACACATTAACATTCATTCCAGATATAGGTGCAAGTATATTTGGCGTTGGCTGGAGTAGTTCATGGAATTTTGAAACAGTTGAGAATATAATAGAAAAACAGAGGTGCACGAGGATTAGAAAACGGTTTTTTCAATTTCCATTCAAATCCAAAACCACTGAATACCACCAAAAGGTTGAAACAAGCCTGTAAAACAAACAGTTAACTTAAAGCTGAGGACAAACTATGGGGATTTAAATATCATTAAAAAAGCTACACAAGAATAGTTAATAAATCAGGTGGGAAAAAAATGATGATACCAACAATACAGACACAAGGGAAAAAAACAAATGATTGGTCTATCAAACATCACAATATTATTGACCTCCCACTTTCTTACTGCTCAATTCCACTAGTGTTCAGACTAGATATATTTATGACATCTTATCGTCCAATTCTACTGAAATTATCTCCCACCAAAACTAGGATTATTTTATTTTACATCCTCAATCATATTTTAAGACAAATTTAGAGATTCTTTCTTTCCTTTGTTTCAGACATGTTTTTATTATTGAAATTTCCATTATTTAGACTTGGTTTCAGTACCTAATAACTACATTGAATGGCCGAGGAAATATGCTTTACATGAATCTCAAAAGCATAGTTTAAATTAATTAAGTATGCAGGTTAGAAAATTTTCCGTGGGGGCATTAAAGAAAACAAGATTAACACATCTCAATACCTTGAGCAGATAAGATTTCCTCTGAGGCAGTAGAGTTTGGAAGACAAGGTTTGGATTCAGCATTCATTAGTTGTGAAAATAATTCTTTTGTCTTTTTGGATAAATGATGACAGTACTCAGCCTGAAAATAGACGTAGATGGTAAGACTATTATTGCTTTCAAAACAAATTCTTCCCATGGAATTAGAATACATAATTTATTGAGAAAGAGATGTAATGATATTAGAACCTAAAACTCAGAATAAATATTACAACATGTTGACCTCGGTCAATCTTCTAGTGGGACAAGCCTATTGATTTTACTGTTCAAAAGTGAAATGATGCAGGAAACAGAAAAATAAACCAAGTCAAGGTCGTTTGGAAGTTTAAATGAAGCAAAACAAGGCCATCTATAATATCAGTTTGAAAGTGAATTCTTGTAATATGAATAACAAAAACAAGCAAAGTCCCATCTTAAAATCTACAAGGGAGCTAAAGTGTCTCACAAGAAAATTGTAACCTTGTTCACACAATCCTAAAATAGATACCTCAGTGTCGGCAGCATCGTTCAGTTTCACCTCATAGTTTCTTAGCAGTTGAACAAGCCCAGAGTAATGTATTGAAGGTAAACCACTCTGCTTCACTAGATCGTCTAAGCTACAACAATTAACATTACATTTATACCAAACCAGCTCGAAGTTCTTGATAGAAGTTACAAACAATATACAAGTTACAAAGAAAAATATTTTATCTCTGTTTTTCTTTTGAATAATCAGATATACATGATAAAAATACAAGAAAAAAAAGAAAAAAATTTGCTTACCATTTCTTCATAAAAGTTTTACGAAACGCTTGCGATTTCCAGGTTTCTTTCATTTTGTTTTGTTTGTCTCCAAGCAATATATGCCTAAAAAACCATAAAATAAAATTTATTAGAGGTTTCTTTCATCAATGCAGTATCACTGCTAAAAAAAAAATTAGGGGTAAAAAGACTAGCAGGTCACATTTAATCAAATCAAATACTCTTCAAATCCACTTGGCTAAGTCTATCAAACCCAATACTCACATACTAACACCAGATAAAATTCTTGGTCAATAAGATTTCACAGTCACAGATAAAATTGCAGTGATTTTCAAAATCCTGTTACTGCATCAATCACATTTATCCACAATTTCCAAGAATGTCAACCATTGCAAAGAAAATATCACTGCAATTTGAAACCTAAAGCCTAAACAGTAATTATCACTTAGCAAAATCTTGAAAAATCAAGAACTAACATTCCGTCAAATTCAGTAAAAAAATTAAATTAAGAAAACACCATACCTTTGTTAATGGATTATTAACACTAAGTGGGAATCAATAAAGGTCAACGAAAGAGAATAGTGTGTCACGTTTCTCTCCCTCTTGCAACCTTGCCACCAAGAATGTAGTCACTGAGTTTTTTCCAAAAGAGGTATATGATTTAATATATAATCAGATTTTTATTCAGTGCAGATAATTTTTTTCCAAGATTACTTTTTGAGTGTAATTATTTTATTTATATAAGGCATCTAATTACATAATTCCTAATTTTACGGGCCTGTATTTCATATATAGAATAAAAAGATAAAATACAAACAAAAGAAATATTTTTATAACTTTTTAATTATAATCTGATAAAATTTTCACTTTTCACGAATTTATCCTATTCGTTAAATCTTGTAACAAAGTGATCAGGTGTTATTAAATAAATAAATAAATAAGATCAAAACTGTCATTTTATTTCAATCAAGATTAAGAAGATTTGTAAATAGTAACATTAGACAAACCCTAAAATGACGTGAATAATATTTCTTTTGTTGTAAACTTATTTGATTATAATAAAAGCCTTTAGAAATTTATCAGAGAAGGTTAACTTATTTTTGAAATTTAGGTAAACTTATACACAATTAAATTATATTTTTATTGTATTTACAGATGATGTATCTTGACAAACTTTTAAATTCATTTTTTATGAAAATTATTTTATCAAAAATATTTTAAAAAAATAAACGATGGTCTATTAGATTGTCTATTATTGATATTTATTTTCCAAATTATTTATAAAAAAATTGTAAACTCCATTTAACTTATTTTAAAAGTTAACATGCTATTTCAAATTTCAGATTGAATAAAGAAAAAGTGAATTACAAATACACGGCTAAAAAGTTTCATATTTTATTTTGCAAACATTTTAATTTAAAAAACTTTTTTTTAATATTGGATTGTCATATAGAATGCCATTCAAATCACATATAAAAGAAATTGAAGAGGACGTGAAAGAAAATACTTTTTCATTATCTATATAAAATAATATGTCCCTTAATTGAATTACATGTCTAAAAGTAATGTAAGCATTCTCATTTAAGTTTTTTTATTACTTTGATTTTTCTTACTTTTATTTTTAAACCATTTAATGAATATTAAAAACTAAAAGCCGCTTATAGAAGTATAAAAAAATTGTAAATAGGAGTGTCAGGGAGATAGTCATATTTTACGTTAAATATAATCCAATTTAACTAACTTTTTAAAGGAATGGATTAAATTGAGTTAAGTTAAAATTTTGAATTTTTTTTTCTTTTACTAAATTATAATTTTCAAGTATTAATTTTGATTAGAAAATAAGACTATCTTTATAAAAATTTAAGTCATAAAGTTAAATTAAATCATAAGATAACACAATTTTAGAGTGTAGGGTTTAATTCAATGAACACGAATAATTGCAAAGACTAAAATATTTGTAAAAGCTTAAACTATATTTAACTTCTTTAATTAAAATAAATCAAAATTTATGGATTTTAAATATATTTTTAATTACAATTTTATAAAATTATCTTTGTAAAAAATTTCATATACATATACATAGAAATAGAAATTGATCCTATTTGTGAAGAAAATGAAGTTCAATTGGTGAGTGTTACTTGATTTGTCCAATGTGATTAGTTTTCTTTTTTTTTTTTTCTTTTGCACATTCAAAAGAAGCAAAATAAATATCCCAACAATTATCTCTCAACACCTCACCGTTTTGACTCTTTCCTTTTAACATTCTCACCTTCTTCTGCCCACATGCTCTGCATCTATTGGACGGTGACGCGATTCCCGTCACTGACGTATCACATAACGAGACTTCTTTGAGGCATATCTATTTTTCCACTTTACTAATACTTTTATTTTTTATTTTTTATCAATAAACCTTTTTCCTAATTTCTAAAATAACATTTTCTATTTTTTTTAATTTTTTACTAGAAGTACATTAATTGTTATTATTAATAAATTTTTTTACGCGTTGTTATTTTTAACAGTTAATAAAAATTATGATTTTAGTTGATTAAAATTAAGATAAAAATAATATAAAAATAATTAAATTAAAACTAAAAAAATAATGCAAAGAGAGTAAAATAAAATATTTTATAAATATTTTTAACTAATTAATTATAATAGAAAATAAATGATAAATTGTTTTATTTTATATTTTATAATAAATTTAAATTTGTTAGAATAAATTATAATAATTTTATAACTGTATTTTTATATTAAAATTAAAATTAGAATAAAAAATACAATAAATTATAAAATTTGTATTTGAATTAAAAATTGTATTTTTAGTTTGTTAAAAAATATTTAAATAATTAATAGAAAAAGTAAAATAAAATTTTGATAAAGATAAAATTTGATTTTCTATAAAGATATAAATTATTTTTTAGTTAGAATTTAATAGAGATAGAATTTGATTTTTGATGATGATAAATTTTGATTTTTGATAAAGATGGAATTTGATTTTTGATAGAGATAGAATTTGATATTTGATAAAAATATCATTTAATTTTTTATAAAGATAAAATTTGATTTTTGATAAAGATATAATTGATTTTTAATAAAGATAAAATTTGAGTTTTGATAAAGATAAAATTTGATTTTGGATAAAGATAGAATTTATTTTTTTATAAGTATAAAATTTGATTCTTGATAAAGATAAATTTTGATATTTGATAAAGATAGAATTTGATTTTTTGATAGAGATAAAATTTGATTTTTTGATAGAGATAAAATTTGATTTTGATTCAAGATGTAGCACTGGTTTTATGCACAAAGTTTTATCCTCAGTTATTACCCTACAAAGGATGAAAGAAGTCATCCTCAAAAAACTGTATAGGACAGTAGAAGAAATGATCATGACGATGCACTTTCGCTACCTAACTAGACTTGGTGGAGGGGTAAGTTATTACACCATCATTGAGATAGCTGAGGATGACGTTGTTTAGGCGTTGTTTAACATCTATGACCCCATTGAATTACAAACCGGACCTAAATTGTATGTCACAATTCAAAGGTTTGCATCTTCCTCAACACAATCTCAAGCCACATCTCCTTCACCATCTTTTCACTATGAACAACCATAATAAGTTTCACTCTCATGCGACCACCAATCACAACTGTTGTCCCACCAAACACCACACCTTCTCACATTAGACCTTAATGAACCCACCAATAAAGATTTTGGGGATTGGAAAGGCCACATCCAATCATATACCCAACTACTTAGTGGTTTGTATGATGACCATCAAAACCAACAAATCCCTCAAGAGCCACCACAAGAGAATAGGGTTGTTGGTTTTCCCAACGAAATCTTAGATCCTTTTAATGAGGATGAAGACGACATCCTTACAACTATTGATGATTACGAGGGAGAAGAACCATACACACACCATACAAACATTCAACCATATCAACATAACTCAAGTTATGTCTCACCCGAACACTTTCTACACTTTCCAATTGAACCATCTCTATATGACCCAGAATTTGGTCGTGTCTTTGATTGCGACACGGTAGTGTATATTTCAGAGACACTTTTTTTGGGGGCAGCAATTTAACACAAAGAAAGAAGTTAAAGGCGCCATCACCCGTTTCCATATTATCAACCATTGTATGTATAAAGTGTCATATTCAAATCAATCAAGGCTTGTAGTGAAATGTGTTCATAATGATTGCACATGGAGGTGTCAAGTAAATTTGCACACCAAGAATTAACAATGGGAAATTATGAAGTTAAAAGGTGTTCACATATGTGTGTCCCCTATGATCTCGCAAGACCACAATAAGTTGTGTTCTCGAATGATTGCACAAAGCATTCATGAAATCATCCAGGCCGACCCTTCCACACCAACGTCTACCATAGCTCACATGAAGTTGATATTGGGATATATAGTCACCTATAAGAAGGCATGGCTAAGAAAACAACTGGCCATAGAAAAGGTATATGGCAATTGGGAAGAATAGTACAAAAAATTGCCATCACTTCAAATGCAATGTAACTTTATGTTCTTGGATTTATTTGAAAAATGAAGATCCAACCCGCATATGAAGGTAACTAGTTGGATGTGGACCATATCATCTTTAAGAGGGTATTTTGAACATTCAAACCATGCATTGACGGTTTCAAACTTTGCAAGTCGGTGGTCCAAGTTGATGGAACTTTCTTGTACGGAAAATATAGAGAGATGATATTGGTCGCAGTAGTGCAAGATGGTCAAAATTACCAATTGCCTTCGCCATCATAAAGGATGAAATTCTGAGGCTATGTCACTTTGCAAGATGACCTCTGTTTCATTTCTGATCTCCACAAATCTATAAAGAATGCATACTCTAGAGGAAGTAGTGGTTGGAACAACAACATTTCTAACTTCATGAGACGATTTAAAAATACAACATTAAAGAAAGATGTTGTGAATATGGGTAATTGTCCTCATTTATTCATTTAAACAACTCTTTCAAATTTTACATTTTTTTTTGCTAATTTTGTTAACTAACTGGATTTGGAACAAATAATTAAAGTATATGGAATGACAAAGCCATGTTTTTTTTACTACTACAACGTAGTTAGAGAGGAAAAACCTGAGCCAACTCAATGGTTGGATGATATCCCGAGAGAGAAGTGTACTCTTGCATGGGAAACCGGTCGACGGTGGAGACATATGACAACCAATCTGGTTAAGTCAATCAACTCTATATTGAAAAAAACTAGAAATCTTCAAATGTCTTTGATGGTGATGACAACATACACCTGTTGCAACAAATTCTTCACGGAAAGACGCAGACAAGTAGAAGCTATGATGGTTGTTGGACATATCTACTCCGAAGTTTCACCAAAAGCATTAGAAGATGCACATTCAAAGGCAAACACTCATACAACGCTTTCATTTAATAGGAGGAGTACTAGATTTTTAGTAGAAGAGAGACAAAATCCAAGAGAAGTATGACCAACATAACGATTTATAATCCGCTTGGACGAATTGTAGTGTGACTGTGGGAAATTTCAAAAGCTACACCTACCATGCTCCCATGTGCTTTCTGCATGCAAACAAGCACACCACGATTTTGTTATGTACATCTCACCTGTGTAACAAGTCTCTCATGTCTACAAAAGCCTATTTGGTGAACTCAAAAATGAAGACTACTAGTTAGATACTAGGCTCAAGTCAAGACATGAAAAGAACATCAAAAGGGAGGTCTAAGTCAAGTCATATAAGGATTGGTACGAACATAAGGAAACAAAAGATTGGTCCAAAAAATGTTCATATTATCAAATGTTAGGACATACAAAAAGAACATGTTTCAATATTGCTGGAGTGTCCACTTATCATCATTAATTATATTTCATTTCACACAAAATATTTCATATATTATTAACTAACTATTTAATAAATATATATTTGTCATTTTTTTTTATGTTCAACTCATCATTCCAACAATTAACAATAATTTTTAACTAACAAACATACCATTTAAAAACAATTCATTTACAAGATTATTATAATTTATTCTACCCAATTTAAATTTATTATAAAAATATAAAATAAAATAATTTATTATTTATTTTTCATTATAACTAATTAGTTGAAAATATCTATAAAATATTTCATTTTATTCTCTTTATATTATTCTTCTAAAATTTTAATTCAATTATTTTTATATACTTTTTATCTTAATTTTAAATAATAATAATCATGATTGTTTGTAAACAGTAAAAATACAACATCTAAAAAAAATGCAGTAATATAAAATTATTTAAATTAAATTATAATTCATGAGAGCGAAAGATATATTTAAAATAAAATGTTTGTTACAATAATTTAAACAATTCAAATAATTTAAGTACTTTAAAACAATTTAGAATATATGTGATTAAATTGGTTTAGTTATTTCGCTAAAGTTTTTAGTTTAACAACTATTGTAACCTATATATATAGGTTTATGGTTCCTTGTTGAAAATGGACAAGAAAGAGATAGTTAAGGTAAGGGTGTCATTGGAAAGAGGAACATAATCAAATAAAAAAAATTGATGACGTTAAACGTAAGTCATGTTCGTTGGATCCAAAACATTGAAAAACACTTGTTTGTCGCTTGCTTTGTTAAAGAAAGGGAAAACGCTTTTGTCGTTTTGGTAAAAGTTTAATTTGTATGTTCATCACTGATTCTATTTTATTATCTCTTAATCAATCATAAGAAGTTTAGTTTCTATCACAATGCAAAATACTTAAAAATTGTTATTATACTGTTCCTAAAATAATTAATACAAAAACTAGTTTAATCAATTTAATGACATGTAATCAACTGTAAGAAATATTATATCAAATTATGTTAATGGAAGGATTAATTTAATCTAAAAACAAAATGCTATTAATGGATGGAAACTTCTATTTTAATCTTTATTGTTTTAGTAATTGTCCTTTTCTAATAATGAAGAAAATGGGATCCGAATTATACATTATTTTTTCCTCAAACATGGCCAGAAAGACGCAGGGAAAGTGCCGTGTGGCTAAAAAGAAAAAGAAAAATGATAAATATATTTTGTTAGAAGGAAAAAGAGGAAAGTAGTTTGTATTATTAGAATACACAGCAAAATCAAAAACAGAAAAAAGGGAGAGAAAGAATAAGGAGAAACAAACCAACACAGAAACGCCATTCATCTTCAGAGGCTTTGTTGTGTGGTTCATAGGTCAGTTTCTTTGATCTGTTCTTCCTCTTCGATCACCCATTGATGTGGGTTGTTCTATGTTTTCTGGGAATTTAACTTTTAATTGGATTTCTTTATATTTTTTTTACACTGGTTTAAAGATATGATCTGAATTTATGTGGTTTTGAATGTTGTATGTGATGGTGGGTAGGGGTAAAGTTTGGATCTTTAGGATTTTATCTTTGTGGGTTTGAAACCATTTCTTCTGTGAAATGTTCCCAATTATGGAAGTTATGTTTGTCTTTTGTGGGGTGGAATAGGAAGATTGTTTGTGCCTACCTCATTTTGATAATTGTTAAGAGGTTTTAAATTGTTTCAAAAACATGTGTTCAAAATTTCTGTTTTTTTTTTTTTTTTTTTTTTTTTTTTTTTTTTTTTTTTTTTTTTTTTTTTTTTTTTTTTTTTTTGTTTTGTTTTACATAATTGATTGGATTTGATTAATGCTTGGAATAATTGTATCCAAGCTGGTGAAATTGGTGTCTTAGAAATGGATGCAATTCCTATGATGTCGTTTACTCACCTTTAATCCCCCCTTAAGAACTCGTTTTTATATACCTATTTATTTATTGTTTGGCAAGGTTCATTGAACAAGTAGAAATGGATTCTGACCTTAGTTCTGGGAATTCTATGTTAGTTGTGCTCTATCAATGGATTAGTTTTAATAACGTTCTTACATATTTTAAATTTCACATGGTGTTCAATTCCCATGCTTTTTGTTCTAAAAGGTTCTTCAGTTTTTTGAAATATGTATGTTCATATTTAATTTTATTATGTCTGAATAGAAAAAAGATTAAAAAGGTTTGTCCATAGGATGTTCTGGCATATGATGTCATTCGATATTGTCCATGGCGGTCAGCCCAGACAATTAATTTTTCATTCATTCATTTGGTTTTGAGATGATATGTGTTGCAATTTCACCCATTTTGTTTTAATTTCAATTCATTAATCTGTGAAAATTTTGCCTGTTAACTTGGTGCAACCCCATAGACACCACAAACGTGTTAACAAACAATGATAATTGCAAGAGGGTTATAGATACATGTCATCATAGGAACTTAATATAGCATTTTGATCCAATGCATGGTTAATTGACATGGTCATTTTATCATCAAACTTAAATGCCTCTGTGCTTTGATCCAGGTTATACTATTTGCGATTCGCCTATTGGCATTACTAAATTTCCTACATGATTCTGTTATAATTGTAGTCTTTGTTTGTTTTTGTATATATAAAATGAAGACTGAATCTATTTTGTTTTTGTCTGTATATAATGCAGACAAATACAGCAACCAATAGAATGTCTCCATCAGTGAAATCAAAACCCAAGTCCCAGGAGAAGGCCTCTGCAAGGTCCGGTAAGGAACAACAGAAGACTTCTCCAAAGACTTCTGTGTCTCCTACTCATGGTAGTGGCATTCCTGCTAGTCCACAAAATCCCATCTTGGGAACATTTCAAACTCCAGAAGCATCATTGGTTGCTTCCTCTATTCGAGTTCATGACACCAGTCATTTCCTGAAAGTAGACGATGCAGATGAGCATTCCAGTAGTCCTCAAGGAACCATGTCTGAGTGTGATTCAGTTTCTATCAGTGGCAGCTGCTCTGGTGAGTCAGAAGAGTCAAAAGAGAAGGTAGCAGTAACAAACTCTTCTACTCGGCCTGACAGCGTACCTGGTTGTGATAGTGACAGGAGGGAGAAAATCCGTTTGAAGAATGAGAGGAAGCACCAGAGACAGAGGGAAAGAAGAGCTCAAGAGTTGCATGACCGATGTCGTGGGTACCTATTGTCAAGAAAGCTAGAATCTCTTGCACAGCAATTAGTGACAATGGGGTTCTCTTTGGAACGAGCAACACTGGCCTTAATGTTAAATGATGGCAAATTAGAGCAATCAGTATCCTGGCTATTTGAAGCAAATGAAGAACAATCACAAGCTAAGGATACTACCAGCCTTGTAAGTGAGGGTAATTTGAAAATTGACATAACTGATGAGCTTGCTCAGATATCTGCCTTGGAGGCCAAGTACAATTGTTCAAAGCAAGAAGTTGAAAGAGCAATTATTGCTTCTGAAGGTGATCTTCAAAAGGCAGAAAATACCTTAAAAACACATAAGCAGGAATATCCTAGGACTCAACCAAAGTCCGAAGATTCTGTTCAAAACAATAATACTCTGGTGAGATCACAAGGATTGCCGGCAGAGCCGGTTTCCATGCAGCAAAGAGGGAGTGAAAGTGACTTTAACCATTACAACAAGGAAGGTGGTTCTGAGTCTATGTTCCCAGATCTTGAAACTGGGAATGTACAGTCTCTACAACCGAACCATCCAAATGTAACGACTGAGAGAAGATGGAGTGGTGTTCCAGGATCAAGCCCTTCTTCTGCAATGTTAGCCATGTCACCATCCATGCAAGCAGTGTCCCCATTGGTTAAAATGGAGGCCGGCATGCCTATCGGTGTTGCGAACGAAGGAAGAATGATTCAACAAGGACTAGGAAGGGAGCCAGTGATGATGCAACATCCACAATTCACAAATGCCAAACAAAGCTCTATGGTTTCCTTAAATTCCTTTCCTTCAGGAGCTGCAGGGTGGTATGTAAATAGTATTCCAGGTGTTGAAAATGTGAGGTCAAATGGGAAGTTGCTACAAACTCAAAGTGTAAGAAGTGTGAGTCCAAATCATTTGGAGCAATTTTGTCAAGCTCCTTACAAAGAATATTCTCATTTCTTTGGACCAGCAGATTACTCATCTGCTGGGGTGGGTGGTTTCTGCAAGCCAATGGGTGCATCATCAGCACCTCCACCTTCAATTCCTCCTCCTCGCCATCAAGGATCATGGAGCATGAATGCACCGTCGCCGGCACTCGCGGTGCCAACTTCCCTTGGACTATTTTCTGGTCACCAGAATGCAGCCAGAACATTCAGCTCACATTCACACATGGATTGGAACACTGGGGGCTTGATGCCAGAATTTGACTACACCAGCATAGATTGGAGTTTGAATGTGGCATCTTCTTCAGGTGGACCTTGTCTAGGGATCTCTTCATTGTTGAGAAACAGTTATGGAAATAGGAGAAGCAGTCCCTGCATGAGTGGATTGCAAAATGTTGGCATGCCAAGGGAAACCTCATCATCTTCTGGATTGAGAGAGTGGACCACTCCTTTTGCTGGGAAGGACTTGTTCAGTGTTCCTAGGCAGTTTGTTACATCTCCTCCTATGTAGTTTTATGTCTTGGGAACTAAGGGGTTAGTACTTGGAAAGAAAATGGCTGTGTTAATGGTTTTTTCTGGTTTTCAAGTGAAATTAATTCATCTTTTTATGGTCTATGATTTTTTCCCATGGATGCTTTTGCATAAAAAGCTTAGTTTAGTTCTTCATCAATCAACTCTTACAAGGATTTATGCATAAGTTTGATTTGAAACTTGTTAAAAAAGACTAATAAAACAAAATTTCACTCAGAAACTTGATTAAATAAGTTTAAATGGAATGCTTTCATGTCATATAAATGAAAATTATTAATTTTTATAAAAGGAAAGTCATATTTAATAATAATAATAATAAAAATAATAATAATATAACTGTTAGTTAGACTCTGCTAAATAGGATAAAAAACGTACGTACATTCTAATCAATTTCATTAGTTCAAATAAACATCAGATAAAACATTATTCAGGTCCCTAAAAGTTTAATTTGCAGTTATATTAGTCTCTCATGTTAAGAAAGTTAGAAATAAGTTTTTATAAGGACAAAATTAGTTTTTAAAATTAGGTATTTAGTTTTATTATTATTATTTGGGTTACTGAGTAGATATTAACATTATCACCTAAGAAATAAAATTTTTATTTTAACTAAAGCGATAGACAATTATAATTTTAGGGATTTTTTTTTTATTTTTAATTTTTAGTGACTAAGAATTTGACAAAACTTAAATTATATACTTATTGTTTCCTTCCATTTATGAAGAAGCGGTGGAAGAAAGAAAAAATAAAAAATAAAAACATTATATAATCGATTAAATACGGTAAATTTTAAATTCATTGATTATAATTTTTTATCATTATAATAATAAATAATTATAAAATAATAAATAAAATTATTAAAATATCTTAGTTTTAATTTAATTTTTAATTTTTTTACTTAGTTTAAATAATCCCCGATTTTACCTTTTTTTTTTTTTGTACT
>Ga0209489_104582_pt1 | contig 25278 bp, 23 predicted proteins | sample SiratrowhiteBW_FD_187527 | JGI IMG/M metagenome (GOLD analysis project Ga0209489, IMG submission 187527) | Root nodule microbial communities of legume samples collected from California, USA - Siratro white BW (SPAdes) (version 2) | ecosystem: Host-associated > Plants > Roots > Nodule | place...
ATATATATATATATATATATATATAGTTCACTCTTAATTTTTAGAAACTTTCTCAAGTTTTGTTCAAGACTGTGCATTCCTGTTCAACAGGAATAAATGATGATTGGGTGGGAAAGGACCCCTTATTTGAAAAAGATTGGATTCTAAAAGATATATGGTCGAACTTGATACTCTTAGAAAATCAACTTCCTTTTTTTGCTCTTGAAAATCTTTACAACCTCTCTAGTATGAATTAGAATTTTCTTCACATTACTTTCAACTATTTTAGGAGCCAATATTTAGGAAAACTGTGTCCTGAAGGGAGTCGACAACACTACACTGATATTTTAAATCTTATATAATTTCATCATCAAATCTTGATCTTGAAAAATCAGAAAAATACAGTGAGTTTAGACATTTATACAGTGCAAGCCAACTATCATAGGCAGGAATAAAGTTCGAGGTGAATCCAAATGGAGACTTACTTGAGTTGACCTATTTGGATGAGGATAAATTTATCATGCCAATCATGAATATAAATGATGATACAGGAATAATCTTCAGAAATACAATGGCATTTGAGCATTTCCACCTTACAAATACAAACATTATTAATCAATGCATAAGGATAATTTTCTCACGCACACTAAAAAAGATGTGATGGTATTGATTGATAACAAAATTATTATCAATTGGATGAGTGATGCTAATATATTGGCTAGAATGATTAACCATCTGAGCTCAGATGTACCTATGTCATTTCAATTTACACTATTTCTCTCTATGGAATAACTTAAATAACTTTTATGAAAACCCTTACGAAAAATCTAATATTATCCTCTTACATGACTACTTCAACACTCATTGTAAAATAACATCTACAATTGCTGCAATTGTGCTAGTTTTCCTCACACCTTTTAAGATATGAAACCTAAATAAAAGTATGATTTTACTCGAGCATTTATAGGATACCACCAGGAAGTTGTAAAAATAATCCCAAAGCCTTGAGAGTTGTCGCGACCTCGTCGACGATGAACGGTGATCCAAAAAGAAAACAAAATTAATTATGTAATATGGAGGAAATAAAGAAAAACAATAAAAAAACATAATTTTAAAGAAAACTATGAAAACAAAAAAAAGGTCTACGAGTTCAGAGAAAAGGGTAAAGGAGTCGGTTATGAGTGGGGAAGCTATTAGCACCACACTTCACCTCTCCGAAGACAGTACCCTAAATCTAAATGTGAATGAGAAATAAAAGATTTTCTAGATGCTTTAAATTCCTAATTTAAATAAACAAGCACAAGAAAAAATGGGGATTTAAATTGAGGGGGACCTGACGAGGTTTGACCTCGCTCCTACATATTTCTGTTATGAAACAAAAAATTAGGATATATGTAGTTCTTCCTATATCAAAGGGGAAGTTGAGTTGTTTATAATTTTATTTTTTCTATTGTTATATTTTCTTAATTTTTAAAAAAACATTAAATTGAGAGACAAGGTTATTTTGTTCTTTTTAGGATTTGAGGAACCCAATTTATGTAGAATATGAACGAAAGAAAGTTAGATCAAAAGGAAGGCAGAAGTCGTGCCAAGATACCATGCACAGTGCCAGCAAATGTGGCTTGCATGGGGTTGCATGGCTAGCTAAGGTTACTTTGGTCAGCCAAAACCCCAGTGTATGAAAGATAGCAATGCATGTGTATTTCCTTACACTGTGAATTTAATGACCCAAAGTTCCCAAGGGCTCAAACTTACTTTATTGACCAGATAGACAAGCGTAATATGGACATAATTATGGTGAGGGAGATTTTTCTTCTTAATCACCATAAATGAACTCTAGTGGTGCAGCGTATGTACATAGGATTATCATCTTGGTAAATTATGTCCTAACCTAAACTAAACTAAAGCAAAAAGGAAGTGATCAAATAAGATGAGAGTCAATATACATGATAAGAGAACCAAAGGGAGAGAGTTTTATCAAGAAACAAGCAAAGAGCTAAAACACACACATCCATTGGGCAACATTCGTGCCACTAGGAGAGTCATTTAGCCCATACAAGTCTCTTTGACGAAAAAGGAACAATTTTGAACGTAAAAGCAGTCCCATGCATTACATATAAAAACAGTCTAAAATGGTGAAACCCAAACTTTGAAGCAAGATTTGAAGGGTCAAATGGGAACCTAAATGAATGAGCCATATATCAATTTGAATAGCTCCATGAACTCTTTCTAATGCATCCTCCCACTCTTGCTATAGCTTTAAGGATTTCGCAAACGGACGCCTCAAATTAGGACAAGCGACCAACTTGCGTCAGTTGACAGCCATGCAGTGCAAAACATGATGAAACCTAGACTTTGGAGCTATATTTGAAGGACCAAATGGAATCATAAATGAGTGAGCCATATATCAATTTGAATAGCTCCATGAGCTCTTTACAACGCACCCTCACACGGCCTCTATAGCTTCAAGGATACTGAGAACGAAAACCTCAAAGTGGTGCCAACGACCATCCTGCGTCAGTCATCCACCACACTTTTGAAGTGAGGAAGAAGAGCAACGGTGACCGTCGATGAAAACTTTGGCGAGATGCGAATCCACTCCGGCGAGGAGTTTCCCATGTTTTTGGATGCACTCTCTTCTTTCAATTCACTCTCTCTCACTCACAAACTTTTGGAAACTTTGTATGCTAAGAAAATCGATTTCTTCCCTTCCTTTTAGGTGCAACCTGAATGACTATATATAGCCAAAATTTGAATTTGGAAACCGGCCACCGACGGTTTGCCGATCACTCTCCGATAGCCCACGCCCATGAGGAGTCAGTGAGAATGATTTGGGGTTCAGTACACAACATTTAATGCTTGGGCAACTTGCTACTGTTGGAACCTATTCTCCTTATGTGTATGCATGTGCCCTTTCATGGAGAAGGACATGAATAGTAGTCTGAACCACTAAGATGATGCCACATGTCGCTGTTTTGAAATCTCTCTCCCTCTATGCAACCTCATTTTTTTCAATTTTTATTTTCTCTCTTTTTATTTTCTTCTTCTCCTTTTACTATTATGGTCTTGCATTTTTTTATTATTATTCTATTATTATTATTATTATTATTATTATTATTATTTATTTTATTTTATTATTTCCTTTTCATTTCTATTTTTATTTTTTTATTGTTCTCTTTTCTATTTTCTTATTTGTTTTTATTATTTATATTTTTATTATTTTATATTATTACTATTATTATTTTTATTATTTCTCTTTTTATTTATTTATTTCTTTTCTTTTTTTCGTATTTTTATATTTATCCTAAATTTTTTATTTGAAAATTTAAATCTAAAATGAAATAAAATATTTTTATTTTGTCATTTTTCATCGGGACATAATTGGGTATTGACAGCTACCCCTATTTACTTAAATTGTTTTACTAAATAGCTTGAAAATTAAAATTTTCAAGTTATTGGAGTAAAAAATAAGTAAAGACAGAAATACTAATTTCGTTCGGAACGAGAAAATTGTTTTTTTTCTCTTTTTTCCTTTTTTCTATGTATTTTTTCTATATTTTTTCATTTTTTTTATGTAAGTCACAACCTTGACTCTTTTACAGAGACGAGAGGGTTATGAACTTTACAATCATGCAGGAAAGTAAAGTGTGGAGATACGACTTTGAGTCATTTCTCCGCACGAGTTGAAATGACAGAAATGTAAATTACAGAAAAGTAAAGTGTGGATACGACTTTGAGTCCTTTCACACAAGAGCATAAAAGTAAATACAACTTTGAGTCCTTTTGCACACGAGTTTTGATAAAAAAAAAAAGTAAAAGAGTGTGGATGCGACTTTGAGTCCTTTTGCATACAAGTTTTGAAAACATTGTTAACTTTGAGTCACCTTCATGCACTAGAGATTTAATTTTGAGTTCTTTTTCTAGTTATAACCATATTTTCTTTAAGGATCTACCTTTGAGTTTTTTCCTCATTCAGAGATGCAACTTTGAGTTCCTTCTCTAACAAGGATTCAACTTTAAGTCCTTTCCCTTAATCGATGCATGAAAAGAGGGTTGACTTTGAGCCATTGCCCTGAGAATGAATTTACTTGAGATTTTGAGAGGGTCATTAAAACCATATTCTGAAAATTTTGTCTTAATGCATGTATGAATGCATAATTACTTGCCTTGTATTTTGAAATGCATATATAGTGAATGCATGAGAATTGGGCTTTTCCACTGGGAAATTGTTATGAAATACATGAGAATGCATGAGAGTTTTACTTTTATATGCATATATGATGCATGAATATTCTGGACTTTGAATTTCGAAAATGCATATGAATGCATGAGAATTTTTCTTTTGTTTAACTTGGAGAATGTTGTGAAAATATTGTGGGTATGCATAACAATTTTTCATGAATATTGATGATTCCACTAGGGAAAGGTGCATGAAAATGCGCAAGATTCATGAATTTTTGAAAATTTTGGTTATTCCACTATGGAATGTATGAATTTTTTTTTACTTACTTTTCCTAAATCAAGAAGTTTTTTGCAATCATTGAATGCCTGCTCTTTGTTTTTCTAATTCATTTTTCCTTCTCTCTTTTCTTTCTCTCTCTATTTTTTTAATGCTTAATGCTTGATACACTTATTGGTTTTGGTCAGTTCAATGCTTATGTACTAGAAAAGCATAAAAACAAAGACATGGGAAGATGTTGGGATTCAATTAGGCAACTTAAAGTGCCCCAGTTGATGAAGTATGGGAACATCTTTATTTTGAAAAATTTTCTGTTTGAAACTACAACGGAGTTGCCGCAATTTTTCATGAGTTTTTTTGTGGAAAATTGGTTCAAAGGGCTGGCCTTATCAGGAGGTAAGTAGAATTGATAAACTTGGAGTACCCCTAGTTTACGAGTGTTTAGGGACAATAATTTTTAAAATTTTATAAAGAATGAAAAGAAAATCATCCCAGTATTAGTTTTATCAATTTTTGTTTTTTTTTCATGCTTGAGAGGTAGTTTGATTTTTATTTTTTTTCTATTTTTTTCTTTCTTGTGACTTGTGTTGTTAATCATATTCATCTGTTGCAGGATTATTCTTTAGGAAAATCATTTAACAATTATTATCCAATCAATGTGGGGGCTTTATTGGGCTTGTAATGTAGCCATGAGTTTTAAAATGAAGGATTTTTGAAAGAAAAGGATATTATAGGCTTAAATAGTGTTTTAAGGTTAAAACTTTCTTTTACAAAGATCATCAACTTGGTGATTTGTGAAATACAACCCAAAATTCCTCATTCATTTTCTTTAAATGGGTAGTTGCACGAGAGCATCATTCTTTATGTTTTTTTTCTCTTAAGGCTTTTCTTTTGCCTTTCTTAATATGACTTTTGCTTTTGTATTTTGTATTTCTTTGATAAGCAAATGATTTTCTTTCTTTCAATTTTCTTTTGCTTCTTGCAGCCTAACATATTTTCTTCCCCTTGTTTTTAAATCTTTTTATGAAAAACCTTTGATCTGTATTCACTCGATGATCCTTAATTGAAGTATTTTTGAAAGAAAAGTACATTTTTAAGGCTCAAAGAAGGGTGCAATGGATTTTTTATGATTATTTGAGATGAGAAACAGGGCCACATATAATTTTGGGTCCTCATTATTTTAATTTTCAAAGAGATTATTAATCTTTATGTCAACACCTAGTTTCGTCCAGATAAAAAATGTGTGTTTCTAATAATTTTAAAATCATAATTTCAAAATTTTAATCATTTAGTAAAGTTTGATTTTTGTTTGTATTCTCTCTTGTTAAAAAAAATGATAAAATGAATAAAATGTATTTATTTCATTGTCTTTCACTATTTTATTTTAATAATGGTAGCAAAAGGTCCTCTCAAGCTGGCACCTCTTGGATCAGACCGCTCCCCTTTTCACACCTCCATAACTACTGTTAGCACCCCCATAACTAGTGTTAGCACCCCCAATCTTCTGATTCTCTGTGGTACATTTGTTCCACCACCCTCTGCACCAAAATCAGGAGCTGCAATGTCTCCTGGGGCAGCTAGCACAATCTCTAAAAAGCTGATTGGTTTCCCACTATGCCTCCCCTGCTAACCGTTTTTGGCATTTTCCTCACCCAAAAGAGAAAGAAACCGAATATAAGAAATCGAATATGCAGACTAGTAGGGGGGTTGGTTATTTTTCATAACTCAGAGAATTCTCATCGCCTTTGGTTCGCTTCTAGTATAAGTCTAAAACTTTCAAGCACAAAGTCCATTACAGAAAGGGAGTTGGAAGTCCATTACAAAAAAGAATTGGAAGGATCAACTGAAGGAAGAAAAGGGAAAAGGAGAGGAATCGTCTTCTATAAAGATCGTCAGGAGGTATGATTTACTGGCTTTTATATGAATGTATTGTACTGCTTGGTATCCTTGTTCCATGATTCGTTGATCTGTGTCAATGTTAATATCGAATGTAAGCTGTTTGGCTTCAAATCAATAGAGTGAAATTGAATAATGGTAAACATAGATTATACCTTAGAAAAATCAGACCAGGGCAGAATGTAACAACAGAACCTCAACATGAAACTTTAAGAGTGAACTTAGGTGGAGTGTTTGAATCCTTATACCACCATCGACCTTCACTCATGATTCCATCAAGTCCCCTTGTTTCGCCATAGTGTGAGGATGAGCAAGAACCAAAACCAAGCAAGGCAAAATTTGAAAAAAAAAACCTCCCTACCCTCACCTTCGTCTCAAAACCCCAAACCACAACAACACTGCCATTGCTTCAGCTCACGCGCCATAACCATAGCCACCGCTGTTAACTATTGCCAACTTGCCACCCCCTCCTATATCCTCTCACCTCGCATACGCCCAAAACCCACAACAAAGACGTCTTCTACCACTAGATCCTTCACCCAATCGCATCGCCAGAACCTCCTGCCACCGTCGGTTGCCATCGATCTCCTATGCCGCCGTTCACGTAGCTAGGGAAGGTCGTGCCACCACCCTCCAACGCCACCATCGTCTCCGTCAAGCCTCGTGACCACCACACCAACACCGTCGCCTTACTACGCCATCTCTACCTTAACATCCTCAACCACCTAAACCCCCTCTCTCAACCCTAGCCATAATAACCTTCCCCCACTGTTCCTCACCCAAAAAACAATGTCAAACACCCTCCCATTCCTTGTTGTCGACGTTGCTGGAGATCATGGCAACGTCGTTGTCATCTGCTGCACCTCCACCAAAACCCATAGCCATCCAGAACCTCTTCTTCCTTTCGCTTGCAATCCCTCATGGTGCTCGAATGACATCTCTCTTTGAACCATTCGCAGCTGCCGCACCATGGTATTTTGGAACCCTAAACTTAGGGTAAAGTGGAATAAGTGGCATGGTGTTGGGCTTGGCCCGTTTTGGTTTCACAATAACAAAAAAATATATAAAAAAGTATAAAAAAACAAAAAAGAAACCCAACTCTCTTTCTCTGGCACCGTTCTTCCCTCATCACCACCATGCCTCCTCAACATCATCGCAATTACTCTATTTTCTTTCTTCTTTTCTCTCTTTATTTTTGCCTTGTGTCAAATGCTCTCCACCTTGGTGACAAGATCCATGCACTCTTCCTCATTAGCTTAATTTTGGGTATATGTATATATGAGGGTGACTCATAAAGAAAGTTGGGCTATGATTTAGTGATGTAAATTTGGAAAATAAATGAGAGAAGTTGACATTGGACAAAAGGAGTGTGAAATGTGTATGAAATTGGGCTTAGCCCAATTTTCTTTCAAACACAATGCATATATGTGTGTGTGATTAGGCCACGTGTGAACTTTTCGGAAAAAAAAAGAAATGATTGAAATATAATGGAGATGAGCGTGTACCATATGATATTCAATTTAAGTAAATAATTGCCAATGTGAATTAAAGGTGCAGGGAGCGAGAGTGTTTTCGCATTTCTTAAAACAAGATAAAAAAAAGGGGACATTTTGAATCTGTTTTGGGCGTGGCCCATTTTTATTTTATTTGGCATAATAATATGAATGAATGAATTGGAAAAGAGGTAAAAAATGGCAAATATGAATGGTGCAGGGCTGTTTTGGAATTCAACCAATTGGGCATTTAATTTCCTAATAATAATATAATAATTAAAATATTGAGAAATAGGAAAGCCACGTGGATGGCTCTTAAAAAAAAACCCACTGGCTTATTTGTTGTGATGGGCACCGAATAATGGGTTTGATAAGTGTAGCATCTTTTTTTTATTTTAACAAATTTTATATTCCACTAAAAATAAATAACATACTAAAGTCAAATATTATTATTATTTATTTTTTAGTTTCTTTTCTTCCTTTCTTTTTCTTTTGTAGTATTTTATTTAAATAACTTTTGATTAAATCTTTAAATGGCTTTATATGCTATGAGGTTTCATTGAAAATAATTTTTTGATTGAATTCCTAAATAACCGTTCGCGTAATGCGGGATTCAATTTGAAAAATTTTAATTTTATTTGGAATATCAAAGAGCCATACGTGTCAAGCGATATCCAAAATGAAGTTTAAATTTTCGAAAACACAAATTTTTTCTAAAATTAAAAAATATGTATAAAAATCTCAAAAATTGAAAAATATTAATTTCTCAAACAAACAATTTTCAAAACATAGAACTGCGTAACACTGATTCTCCATCCCTGATGGAGATACGTAGGAGCGAGGTTAAATCTTGTCGGACCCTTTCTAAGATAAAAAATGTTTTGTTTGTTTTTATTTCTATCTTTCGTGAAAAATAAATATTTCAAAAATTACACTCATTTTATTTTATTCAGTTAAAGGTACCGTGGAGGGCTAATACCTTCCCCACGCGTAACCGATTCCCGGACTTGCAATCCGGTTTTCGTAGACTGGCCTTATCCTTGTTTTTCTTTGGTTTTCCATAGTTTTCCATGAAAACTATGGTGCGACTCCCCTTTTTTGAAAATTAAAATAAACCATTTTTATCTGCGGTCCCCGTCGTGACTCTGGTTGCGACAGATGGCGACTCTACTAGGGATGGTTGAGAGTCAGGCCAATTTAATTGAATAAGTTCAAATGAGTGTGATTTTTCTAAATGTTTATCTTTTGCTTTGCTTTTGTATATGTGATTGTTATTTTGTTATTGTTGAATATTGAACCCTAGGTTAGATGACATGTCCTATCTGCCATATCTGTTATATATCTGCTTGGGAACTTTTCTGGTTGTTTTGCAGATGGGGGGTTGGGTGCATTTTCTTCCTTCACACACACTTTTACTTTTATACATGTCATGAGAGGGGCCCTATACCCGGGTTTGAGTAAGCTTAGAGATAGAAAGGGGTTGTGTAGCAATATTGACATAATGTACTTCCTTTCTCAGCTTTTGCGAGAATGCCAGGTAGAGTTTGTTTACTTTACTTACATGCTCTAAAGCAAGTTGTTTACCAGCTGCTGTGAGTAATGTGGGGAAGTGAGCCATAGCTCTAGTGGCCTTACACCTTTAGGGATTAGGAGCCATCCCATGTGAGTATGCATTTACAGGCATAGATCTTAAGTGCTGAACCTGGTTTAGGGCACTAAGGGAGATGATCACGCGCTTCAACCTTCCACCGATTTGCTTTGCAATTTCAACATGCGCATTGCATATTTTATATTCGTAACATAATCTTAATTCATGCTTTTCTACAGCATTGCATTTCATGCATTTCATATTATCTCATTTAGCTTTTTTCTTTTCTATGTAGTAAAATTATAAAATTGTGTGCATATCATCATGGAGTTAAACATGAGATCTAAAATTGAGACAGATTCTGAATCGTCAAACCTGAAGAGGAAGTTATACATTCGAGTGTTAGAAAACAACCTGATCGGCCTCAGGGAGTTAGGTCAAAGGCTCGGACCAATCCAAAGAGGGACTTTCAGAAAGAGATATGAGAATATATTGGGACTATTAGAAGTGAAAGTTCAAGTACCAGCTGTTACTGCTCTAGCACAACACTATGCCCCACCAATGAGATGCTTCACTTTTCGAGACTTCCAACTGGTGCTAATATTAGAAGAGTATGATCAGATCCTTGACTTGCCGTTAGAAGGAAGAGTCCCTTATAAGCACCTCGAGCAGCACGTTTCAATCCCCACATTAGCTGGAATTATGAAATCACACCCAAGAGAATTGGAGGGTAGACTTGTCACTAGGAGAGGCGTGAGAGGGTTCCCCAAGAAGTATTTGGAGACATATCTACATCAACTAGCTGACAAGGAAGATTGGGAGATATTCATGGATGTCCTCGCCTTGGTCATTTATGGTGTGTTGGTATTTCCTAACCAGGAAGATCTCGTGGATTATGACGCAATTGGTGTGTTCATTGCTGTGAAGACCCTAGCCGAGAATCCTGTCTCAGCAATACTGGCTGACACCTATACAACACTTGATTTATGGCATGAAAGAAGAAAGAGGAAAATGGCATGCTGTTTGTCGGCTCTTTATGTTTGGCTAGTTTCCCGCATTGCTGAGAGAGCAGTTGGTTTCAGATGTCCAGTTGAGTTAGCATTGAAGCGAGGGCCTGAACTAAGAGGAGGAGATGAATGGAAACAATTTTTTGCCGGTCTAAATGAAACAAAAATCCAATGGCAACCTTTATGGCAGTCAAGATCACACCTCGCTTATTCTTGTGGAAAGTATCGAAATGTGCCATTCGTGGAGACTAAATGTTGTATCAATTACAACCCGGTGCTGGCTCAACGACAATTCGGATATCCGATAAAAGGAGCCCCAACGCCTGCTTCTCTGATTGCCTTGTTGTTTTATTACGAGGATCGTAATGTCACTGAAGTCTTGCGACAGGTTAGAAATGCCTGGAAGAATGTGATTTACATGTATAGGGACTCCAGACCATGGGCCACAGATAGAGAAGTTCCTTACTGCCGCCAATGGGTCGCAGAGAGGGTAAAAGAAGTCAAACTTCCTTTCAAGCTAGATGCCCCTAGCTCGAAAAACAATGAACAAATGCCAGATGTCGAGTCAGAAGAGGTCAAACGTTTGAAAGAAGAGATTGAAAGATTGAAAGGAGTGAATGCCAAAGCGGTTAGTGACCTCCAAAGCCTTTGCCACGACTACGTGGACCTGAAGAAGGACTATGAAGAAAGGACAAAAGCTCATGAAGAGCTGATGAGAAAGCAGAAGGCAGAAAGGGATTACACTTTCAGAATCAAGTAGGACTTGGCAGCCGCCAACACTGAGTTGACAATGAGGGCCCAAGAACGTGATACAGCTTCATCAACAGAGCGCCAATGGAAGAGCTTATATGAAGTCATCAAGAGGGAAAAACAAGAGGCGTTGAGGAGGTTGCGTGATCTCCAAGTCAGAATCAACGAGATGGAACAACAGATGAAGAAAATGATGGTAGAATGCGAAGAACATGTTGAGGAAGTGCACCGCCAGCGGATTGAAGCAGAGGAGCAGTATCAGACTATGCTGACTCAGATAGAAGGTTATATGGCCGAGCAGGAGAAAATCGTAGAGCACTGGAAGAGATGTTTCTCTCAGTTGGCTGCTTTGGCTAATGGGGCAATTGATGGGGTTCCGAGAATGTTAGCCGAGGCTGAGTCATCGCTGTTTTTCTTTAATCCACCGAGAGAAGTCAAGACTTTTATAGAGCATTGCAAATGATTGGTGGCAGAAATGAAGAATATGATTAGTCGTGCTAGAGAGTGATAGATGTTTTTCTTGAGTAGACTGTAATGACATTGTTGGTCAGACGATTTAGATTTCTCTATTAATGACAGACTTATGTTTGATTTCCATGTGATTTATATGACATCATGTAATTTTATAATTTTTGTTTGATTTATTTACTTTTTCCTTCTTTCTATCTTTTCTTAATTCATTCTTTAATAAAATAAAAAAACAGAAACGTAATAACGGTAAATATTCCACGACATCCCTATAGAACTCACGCTAGCAGTAAGAAGATGGAGAAATTTGAGGAAGCACAAGAAAGTATGAAAGCCGACGTGGACCAACTTAAGAATCAAATGAGTCAAATGTTTGAGATGATGATGGCTTTAAAAGATGCGATTGTTGTCCAAAATGAAGAAGCTCAGTCTTCGCAACATGGGGCAGTACAAACTCGAAATCCCAATCATGGGAATAGAGCAAGTCAGGAGTTCCCTCCATATGGTCTACCTCCGAACTACGAGCCGCCATACGAAGAATATGAGGAACAAGAAACCGTACCACCAGTTGCCAATGCTGCTAGTACTAGAGTTCAACCTGAGTATACACAAGTGCTACCTGCTAGTAATGCTTAAAAGATGGTAGTTAATAAAGTTTCTGCCACTACTCAGCCGCGAGTTCTGCAAGTTCTTACTGGTGAAGCGTCTGCGATGAAGGATAATATTTCTGAAGGTGTTCAAACTGTGTTGATTAATGCCGATATGACGAAGAGTAAGTTGGATGTCTTAGAGGAGAGGCTTACAATGATTGAAAGAGCCAGTGCTTATGAATTTGGGAATGCTGCAGGACTATGCTTAGTCCTTGATGTCGTGATACCTCCCAAATTCAAAGTACCGGAGTTTGAAAAGTATAAGGGAGCGACTTGTCCTAAGAGCCATTTGATAATGTATTGCCGGAAGATGGCCGCTCATGCTCACAACGAGAAGCTGCTAATGCATTTCTTTCAAGACAGCCTAGCAGGAATGTCTTTGAACTGGTATATGCATTTGGAATTAGCTAGGGTTCGCTCCTGGAAGGATCTCGTAGATGCCTTCCTAAAACAGTACAAATACAATATAGACATGGCTCCGGATAAAATGTAATTGCAAAGCATGGCAAAGAAAAGCATTGAGACCTTTAAGCAATATGCACAAAGATGGAGAGAGCTTGCTGCTCAAGTTGCACCGCCGCTACATGAGAGCGACATGATAACTATGTTCGTTGAGACATTAGAAGATCCTTTCTACGAACGAGTGCTCGGAAGTGTCTCCTCTAATTTTTCTGATCTTGTTACCATTGGAGAAAGAGTTGAACGAGGGCTAAAAAGAGAAAAAATAGCACAAAACCCGTCCGTGGTTACAACTGCTAGAAAGCCCGGATTCAATAATAGCAATAAGAAGAAAGAAGGAGAAGTGCAAGCAGCATCTGCCATGCCATATTGGGAAGGATTTCAGCATCAGTATCGACCCAATTATAAACCCTCATCTGCTTACGTCACCAATACTGTTCCGAATTACCAATATAATGCCCCTCGACCTTAGTCCGGATATAGGCCTCCGCTTGTGACTCACAATGCATATCAGCCCAACGCGGGAGATCATAACTTTAATCAGGCACAAAATCAAAATTTTGCTCAAAGGAGTAATCCGAGAGAGAAGACTGTGAAGTTTACTCCTATTCTGATGACTTATATGGAATTATTACCTGATTTACTCAAGAATACATTGGTGGCCTTATGTCCGGCGAAGACCTTACAATCACCATATCCCAGATATTATGATGCAAACGCTAAATGCGAATATCATAGTGGAGAAGTGGGTCATTCGACTGAGAATTGTTGTGCCCTCAAGTTTAAAGTGCAATCTTTGATTGATTCGGAGTGGCTTACTTTTCAAGAACAAAAGCCGAGTGTGGACAAGAACCCTTTGACTAGACATGCAAATACCACGGTTAATGTCGTGATGGAGGAAGAAAGTTTAAGCTTGGTCAGAAGTGTGACTGAGATAAAGAAACCTTTGAATGAGGCTTTTGGAGCAATCTGCCAAGCTGGATTATTCAAATATAGATACAGGCCAGAAGATAAATGTGAATTCCATGCTAGCACCGAACATTTTGTTGATGAGTGTGCTGAATTTAAAGATTTTGTACAAGACTTGATAGACAGAAATATTCTGCAAGTCAGTCATCAGAGGAAGGAAGGAGAAGTGCTCGTTGGAGAAGAATGGATTCCACAGAGGCCCAAACCGTTGGTAATACAATTCACCAAGCCCATTAATTCGATGCCTTCAGGACGACAACCTCTGGTGATACAAACACCATCTTCTTTCCCATATAAGGATGGTAAGGATGTTCCTTGGAAATACGGTGTCAGTATCATTCAAGGAGAGCAAAAACATGAATCAGCAAACCAAGACAAAGCGGTGATTGAAAACGTATCTGGAATAGGGGGTATGACTAGGAGTGGCCGTCTATTTACTCCTCCTGACTTGAGAGGCGAGAAAAGTCGTGACAAAATTAGAGAAGAAATGGTTGCAGAAAAGGCAAAATCATTTCTGAAAGGAAAAGCTGTGCAAGTTGACTCGAAGCCTGAAGGAAAAGAAGGAAAAGAGGTTACCGATGAGGATGCATATGAATTTCTGAAATTTATCCAACAAAGCGAGTATAAAGTTGTTGATCAGTTAAATCGTATGCCTGCGAAAGTGTCTTTGTTGGAGTTATTAATGCATTCGAACTCTGATCGGAAATTTGAAGATTCTGAGCGGAGCCCATGTGGAACAAGACATCTCTTTAGATAAATTTGAAGGGATTGTTAGTCACATTATTGCTAACAATTACTTGACTTTTACCGAAGATGAAATCCCTTCAGAGGGCAGGGGGCATAACAAAGCTCTTCACATTTCGGTCAAATGTATGGATCATTTTATATCATGAGTGTTAATTGATAATGGTTCATCTTTGAATGTGATGTCGAAAACCACCTTGAATAAGTTCCAAGTGATGGGATTCATTTACGTCCCAATACCATTGTGGTGAGAGCTTTTGATGGGAGCAAAAGAGAAGTTATAGGGGAGGTGGAGCTACCAGTTCGAGTCGGACCATGTACTTTCCAAGTTGTGTTCCAAGTAATGGACATATCACCAGCATACAGTTGCCTGCTGGGAAGGCCTTGGATACATACTCTTGGAGTAGTGCTTTCTACTTTGCATTAGAAACTGAAATTTATAATTGATGATAAGTTAATTATAGTTTCTGGGGAGGAGGACTTGCTGGTATGTGGACCCACACCTACTCCTTATATTGAAGCTGCAGAAGAAGCTCTTGAAACCTCTTTTCAGGCTCTGGAGATTGTTAGCACAACCTATATTGAACCCTTCAAGGTGAATCCATGCTTGTCTAACGCATCACTGATGATGGCCAGAGCTATGATGAAAAAAGGTTATAGACATGGCAGTGGTTTAGGCAAAAATGATAATGGGTCTGTAATGCCACTAGAGCTGGTAGAGAACAAAGGGAGGTACGGTCTGGGATACAAACCTACTCGGGCTGATCGGAGAAGAATGATTGAAGAAAGGGTTGAAAGAAGCCGAGCCAGGATAGAGGGACGGGAACCGAAGACAAAAGAAATTTCCCTGGGCACCCTGGATCAGAGTTTTTACAGTGCCGAATGGATTAATCTTGATCAAGTGTCGGCAATCGGGCAGGAGCATGAATGCGAAGGCTTCAATTTTGTACACCCTTGTCTTCTTGATGAACAAGTTGGCAATTGGGAATCCGTACACATACCTGTGGTGTCTACACATGATGAAATGTAATATTTTAGGAAGACAAACTTTGATTTGGTTTTAAACAATGTTTTTATTGTGTAATGCTTTCTCTTAGCGATAACAATGGTTCAATTTTGATGAAATGTTGTGTTTTCGATAATTTTTTGTTTTGTCTATTTATTTTTGTAAAATTGAATAATGCAAATATTACGATGCTTATTTTGAAAATAATCATTCCAATATTTCATATCCAAATTTCACGGACCCTGATGATAATATGGAAAATGATGAATATGAGGAAAACTGTGAACCCTCCCCGGAATTGTTGAGATTAGTAGAACAAGAAGCCAGAGAAATAAAACCCCACCAAGAAGAGGTTGAAATGATAAATCTGGGAGATGAAGGGGAAGAAAAAATGGTTAAAATATGAGGTGATTTGTTTTCTGAAATGAGGCAACAACTATATAACCTTTTGAAAGAATTTAAAGATATTTTTGCTTGGTCTTATAAAGATATGCCTGGTCTAGACCCCGAAATTGTACAACACCAATTACCACTTAAACCAGAGTGTTATCTGATTAAGCAAAGGTTGAGGAGAATGAAGCCGGAGGTGTTGTTAAACATAAAGGAGGAGGTTGAAAAGCAGTTTAATGCTGGATTCTTAGCTGTGGTGCAGTACCCTCAATGGGTAGCTAACGTTGTTCTTGTTCCGAAGAAAGATGAAAACATTCGAATGTGTGTAGATTACAGAGATCTAAACAGGGCTAGCCCAAAAGATGATTTTCCACTACCACATATCGACACATTAGTGGACAACACTGCTACGTCGTCATTATACTCATTCATAGATGGATTCTCCGGATATAATCAGATTAAAATGGCGCCTGAAGATATGGAGAAAACTACTTTCATCACTCTATGGGTCATGTTCTGTTACAAAGTTATGTCTTTTGGGTTGAAAAATGCCGGTGCAACCTATCAAAGGGCAATGGTGACTCTTTTTCATGATATGATCCACAAAGAGATTGAAGTCTATGTTGATGATATGATAGCTAAATCTGAATCTGAAGAAGAGCACCTTGTTAATATGAAAAAGCTGTTTGAGAGGTTGAGAAAATATAAACTCAGGTTGAATCTGTCTAAGTGTACTTTGGGAGTGAAGTCAGGGAAACTCCTAGGATTCATTGTTAGTCAAAGAGGAATAGAAGTAGATCCAGACAAAGTACGTGTTATTTTCGAGATGCCACATCCCTGCACTGAAAAACAAGTTCGAGGTTTTTTGGGAAGATTGAATTACATTGCTAGATTTATTTCCCAGCTAACTGCTACTTGTGAGCCGATTTTCAAACTGTTACGAAAGAATCAAGTGGTAGAATGGAATGAAGACTGTCAAAATGCTTTTGATAAAATCAAAGAGTATTTGAAAAAGCCTCCAATACTGCGTCCGCCAGTCCCTGGAAGGCCTCTTATTCTCTGACGGTACTAGACGGATCGATGGGTTGTGTATTGGGCCAACATGACGAAACAGGAAAGAAAGAACATGCCATATATTACTTGAGCAAAAAGTTTACTGATTGTGAACAGAGATATTCTTCATTGGAAAAAACCTATTGTACTTTAGCTTGGACAACACATCATTTGAGACAGTATATGCTCAGTCATACAACATGGTTAGTATCTAAAATGGACCCGATCAATACATTTTTGAGAAGCCTGCTCTAACTGGAAGAATAGCTCGTTGGCAGATGTTGTTATCAGAATTTGATATCGTTTACGTCACTCAAAAAGCTATTAAAGGCAGTGCTTTGGCTGAATACCAGCTCAACAACTGATAGATGACTACCAACCCATGCAATCTGAGTTTCCGGATGAAGATATTATAACTTTGTTTGTATCTGAAGACGATAGTGATGAAAGAAAATGGATTTTATTCTTCGATGGTTCCTCCAATGCTCTGGGATATGGTATAGGGGCAGTGCTTATTTCCCCGGAAAAACAATATATACCAATGACTGCTAAGTTATGTTTTGATTGCACCAATAACATAGCAGAATATGAAGCTTGTGCCATGGGGATCAGAGCAGCCATAGAATATAAAGCAAGGCATTTGAATGTATATGGTGACTCAACACTGGTTATCCATCAGATTAAAGGAGAATGGGAAACTCGAGATCAGAAACTAATTCCGTACAAAGCATACATCAAAGGGTTGATTGAATATTTTGATAAAATAGAGTTTCATCATATCTCGAGAGAAGACAACCAGCTAGCTGACGCTCTTGTTACTCTATCCTCTATGTTTGTGATAAGTCAGAGGAGCTGCCAATGATTAAAATGCGAAGTCATGAGAATCCATTATACTACAATTTCATTGAAGAAGAAGTAGATGGCAAGCCTTGGTACTTTGATATAAAACAATACCTCCAGAATCGTGAATACCCTGATTCAGCCTCAGAGAATGATAAAAGAATGTTGAGAAGGTTAGCCTTGAGTTTCATTTTGGACGGAGGTGTGCTGTATGAACAAAATCACGATATGATACTCCTTTGTTGTGTGGATGCTAAAGAGGCCGAGCTAATATTGCAAGAAGTGCATGAAGGAACCTCCGGAACTCATATGAATGGGCATTCCATGGCTAGAAAGATTCTAAGGGCTGGATATTTTTGGATGACAATGGAAAATGATTGTTGTAAACATGTGAGAAAGTGTCAGAAATGTCAAATGTCAAATATATGCTGATAACATTAATGTATCACCGACTGCATTAAATGTTTTATCTGTGCCATGGCCTTTATGGGGTATAGACGTTATCGGAGCTATTGAACCAAAGGCATCAGATGGACATCACTTCATACTGGTGGCCATTGATTATTTCACAAAATAGGTTGAAGCTGCTTCTTACGTAAATGTGACTAGAAAAGTAGTGACAAAATTTTTAAGGAAAGAGTTTATTTGCAGATATGGAATTCCTAACATAACTATCACTGATAATGCCACCAACTTAAACAATCAAATGATGACTGAGCTGTGTGAAGAGTTCAAGATTAAACATCACAATTCTTCCCCTTATCGTCCCAAGATGAATGGAGCGGTTGAAGCGGCAAACAAAAATATAAAGAAGATAATTCAAAAGATGGTAGTAACTTATAAAGATTGGCACGAGATGTTGTCATTTGCCTTGAATGGTTACCGTACATCAGTGAGAACATCAACAGGAGTGATTCCTTTCTCATTGGTTTACAGAATGGAAGTCGTACTACCATTTGAAGTTGAAATTCCTTCTTTACGAGTGTTGATGGAAACTAAGTTGGAAGAAGCTGAATGGGTTAAAGTGAGATATGACCAACTCAATTTTATTAAAGAGAAGAGGTTAGTCGTTGTATGTCACAGACAATTATATCAAAAGAGAATGAAAAAGGCATTTGATAAACAAGTTCGTCCCTGAGAATTTCATGAAGGATATCTGGTGGTTAAAAAGATCATATTAGTTTAGAAGGATCATCGCGGTAAATGGATGCCAAACTATGAAGGTCCATATGTGATAAAGAAAGCCTTCTCCGGAGGATCACTAATTCTCACAAGGATGGATGGGGAAGAGTTACCATTACCGGTTAACTTTGACACAGTTAAAAATTCTATGCATAATATGATTCCATAATTTGGGGAATGTAATATTGAATGATATTGGAATTGTATCTGTATATTCCTTTTGATGAAATAAAATTTCCTTTGATTTCTCTACATATATTTTTTGTTATGCTAAGAGAAGTATACACCGCGGGTAGGCTACGAGATTTCTTGAGTTCTAAAGGATGTCGCGGAATAAGAAGAAAGAAGAGAAAATTTGCTCAAAAAAATCGTGCTTATGGGATCATTGAATTTGTTGATAAAAAGCAATAAAAAGGGTTTTGACACATTTTTAAAACTTGGCATAAAAAAAGAGGAATTAATTGATCTTTATCAAATGGAACATATTTGCACGCATATGTCTTAAAAACCTCTTTGAGCCTTCATTCATTCAGCCGGGAAGAGAAAGGATTCATCTCAATAATCCACAGTATCGATTGTCAAAGTTAAATAAACATCACACTGGGGGAATTAGGTAAAGTTTTCATATAAGTAATTTCATTCTCAATCTCTTCTCTTCAAAGGCATTCAAAAATAAAATAATAATAAGAGTCCGTCAAATTGAAAAGCCCACAAAAGAGAAATCTGAGCAAAAGATAGGACAATAAAAAGAAAGAAAAAGAAAAATGACAAGTGTTGGGAATCGTTGAAATTTGTTGCAGGAGTTAATCTCTCTGAAAATCAAGCAATCAAGACTCAAAGTGATATATGACCATGTTTCTTCATCCCAAATAATCAATAAATTTTCCATTGTACCCTCTTTGAGCCCAAAATAAATTTTCTTTCAAAAAGATGCCCCAAACAAAATCATCAGCAAACTGAAATTCAGTTCATGGTGCACATCAAGATCTTCCCAAGAAAAAGAAGAAACCCCAAGAAAAGAAAAAAAAAGGAAAGAAAGAAAAGAAAAAATTCAAAGACAAAAGTATGTCATCAAATCAAAGATGATATTCACAAATAAAAGAATGTTCGTACCAGGAGAAGAAAACTAACAATGGCAGAAAATGATCTCAACAAAAACTTGAACTGTCTTTCACAAAACCAGATTGATGATTTTTGTTACAAAATAATAAAAAAGCCACACACAGTCTTTTGAGCTTTTATATCCTTTCTTTCAAAACCCTTTAAACCCTTGGCCACGTTACAAGCCACAAAAAGTCCATATGGATTGAAGAATGATTGCAGTGATTTTCACAAAGAATAACCCTGCAACGGAGGAATGCGATAACCAATATGAGTCGAAAAAAATGAAAAAATGAATAAAAAAGGGAAAGGAAAAAATCCGAATGCCTTTGGTAGAAAGGATGATACCATTTTGCTAACTAAACAAAAGGGAAACATTGTCGTTAAAGTATTAACACTGGGACAATCCTTTCTCACTTGTGAATTATTCTTTTGATTTAATTTTTGTCACCCATGCTTCGAAACTGGGGCACTCCTATTTGGTCGATATGTATTTGTTCACCTTTTGAAGACATAATTTTCTTCACATGAGTTGTATCTCCTTAGTTTCTCACTAAATGCATTTAATCCAGCAAGATAATCCATCCCTTTGAACCCAATTTCTCATGCTTCAAAACTAAAGAAGACTGGGGCACTGTCGTGTGCAGTTTGAGGAAACGTCGTTTGGACTCTCCTCAATTGATCATGAAACCTTGTTTCCCATTTTTATTGTTTAACCACCAATTTAAGTACATGTGTGGCAAGATGTGATGAATGGTGGAGTCAATAAATCTTAATTTCAATCGCCAGGCTTAAGGTTTGCCAAAAATCGTTGAAAAAATCCATATCAAGACAAAAACAAATTTTTCTCACTCAATAAATTCAATGATTGCTGAAAAAGCATTTGATCTATGGCAAAAAAAAAACAGAAAAATGACGGAAAATGAAGAAACAAACAAGCTTTGTTTTAGGTTCTTCTTTTGAAATATCATGCATTATCCAAACTTGCATTACATTCACACATGCATACATTTAATGAGCAAAAAGTCAAAATTTCACACTTTCAGGCATGCGTATTCATTCACACATACAATCGCATATGGTCAAACAATCGGAAACTCAAAGTTTTCATGCATTCATACATGCATTCTCATAAGCATGTTGATCAAAACTCACCAAAGTTGAATTCTCCAAAGATAAAAGGCCCTCTCGATACAAGGCCTGAAGTGAAGATACGGTGATCCTCTCGATACAAGATCCCGGCCTCATGTTGTTTGGTGTGACCCGTTGGTTCGCGGTCAACCTTATGTTTGGAGTGATATCCTCTCGGTACAAGATCTACATCTTCAGTGAAGATTTGTGATCCTCTCGATACAAGATCTCAATCTCATGATTTTTTTTCAAAAGACCCTCTCGATGCAAGGTCTAAAGTGAAGATATGGTGATCCTCTCGATACAAGATCCCGGTCTCATGTTGTTTGGTGTGACCCGCTGGTTCACAGTTAACCTTATGTTCAGAGCGATATCCTCTCGATACAAGATCTCGATCTCCAGTTAAGATTTGTAGCTCTCTCGTCCTCAGAAGGTCAAGGTTGCGATTTCATTTCTGTTGCCGCAATCAATGAAGTGTGACTCTCTCGTCTTCATATAAAGTCAAGGTCTCGACCATGATTAGATGCATAACCCTCTCGTCCTCAGGAGGTCAAGTTTATGATGTCATTTTTAGTCCTCAATTTTGAAAATATTTTCACTTCGAACGAAACCAGTTGTTTATAACTTTACTTATCTTTTATTACAATAACTTGAAAAATTTTAATTTTCAAAGTTATTCAATAAAATCCAAGTAAAGAGGGGCAGCTGTCAACACCTAGTTTTGTTCGGATAAAAAATGTGTGTTTTTAATAATTTTAAAATCATAATTTCAAAATTTTAATGATTTAGTAAACTTTGATTTTTGTTTGTATTCTCTCTTGTTAAAAAAAATGATGAAATGAAAAAAATGTATTTATTTCATTGTCTTTCTCTATTTTATTTTAATAATGGTAGCAAAATACAAAAAAAAATGTGGTCCTCTCAAGGCTGGCACCCCTTGGATCAGACCGCTCCCCTTTTCACACCCCCATAGCTACTGTTAGCACCCCCAATCTTCTGATTCTCTGTCGTACATTTGTTCTGACTCCACCACCCTCTCCACCAAAATCAGGAGCTGCAATGTCTCCTGGGACAGCCAGCACAATCTCTGAAAAGTTGATTGGTTCCCCACTATGCCTCCCCCTACTAACCGTTTTTGGCATTTTCCTCACCCAAAAGAGAAAGAAACCGGATATAAGAAATCGAATATGCAGACTAGCAGAGGGATTGGTTATTTTTCATAACTCAGAGAATTCTCATCGCCTTTGGTTAGCTTCTAGTATAAGTCTAAAACTTTCAAGCACAAAGTCCATTACAGAAAGGGAATTGGAAGTCCATTACAAAAAAGAATTGGAAGGATCAAACTGAAGGAAGAAAAGAGGAAAAGTAGAGGAATCGTCTTCTATAAAGATCGTCAACAAGTATGATTTACTAGCTTCTATATGAATGTATTGTACTGCTTGGTATCCTTGTTCCACGATTCGTTGATCTGTGTCAATGTTAATATCGAATGTAAGTTGTTTGGCTTCAAATCAATAGAGTGAAATTGAATAATGGTAAACACAGATTATACCTTAGAAAAATCAGACCAGGGCAGAATGTAACAACAGAACCTCAACATGAAACTTTAAGAGTGAACTTAGGTGGAGTGTTTGAATCCTTATACCACCATCATCCTTCACTCATGATTCCATCAAGTCCCTTTGTTTCGCCTAGTGTGAGGATAAGCAAGAACCAAAACCAAGCAAGGAAAAATTTGAAAAAAAAACCTCCCTGTCCTCACCTTTGTCTCAAAACCCCAAACCACAGCAAAACTGCCATTGCTTCAGCTCACGTGCCATAACCATAGCCACCACTGTTAGCTATTGCCAACTTGCCACCCCCTCCTATATCCTCTCACCTCGCATACACCCAAAACCCACAACAAAGACGTCTTCTACCACTAGATCCTTCACCCAATCGCATCGCCAGAACCTCCTGCCACCGTCGGTTGCCGTCGATCTCTTATACCACCGTTCGCGCAGCTAGGGAAGGTCGTGCCTGTTAGAAAATAAATAAATTATTCCATAATGTGACTCATGTGAAATATCAGTATCTGATTTAATAAAATAAAAGGACGTATTGGTAATTATGAGAAGTTAACTAATTTATGGGAGTCTGTTACAAATATTATTGATAATAACCAAATTAATGGAAATTGGTTATTATTTTATAATAACTAATGGTAACCAATTTGATGGACATTGGTTATATAAAGATATAGGGTTCTGTCTCTGCAGTATGAGAGAGTTCTACATAATATACCATCAATAACGTGTGTGTAGATTAAAGTGACTGAAAGAAATAGATTGAGTCAAAGGAGAATAAAGAAAAGAGATAAAGAGAATAAAGAAGATCTCTTATGGATCAAGGTAAGTCTCTCTCACTATCTATATTATGTGAGAATCATAAATTCTAAGATCCTGTCGAATATTTATGATTGATTATTCCTATTATGTTTTAATTTTACATGTAGTATCAGAGCACATAGTTGATTGAATTTATGATTCTCCAATGGTTTTTCCCAATTTTGATAAACCTTAAATTTAAATTAGGGATTTATGAATTAATGGGTTCTCTCCTATTTTATGTGCGGCATGTGATTTTTACAATTAATAGAAACTTAAATTGAATTTGCCGTGGACCCACTAGGAATTGGAGATTCTAATTTAATTGGATAACACCTTACATGAATTCGAAACTATTAATGTGGGCCCTACTCATGGCATAAACGAAGGGAATAGGAAATTTAATTTGTGGGCATTAGGTAAAATGTACGTGAATTTGGATAGCACATTAGGTGAAGTTGGAACAATTAATGTGAAATTGCAATTGCCAATTTTGTTTCTCGGCGTGGCAAGATTGCTTAGCAATATTAAGGTAGCCTTGATTTAATTTTATAACATTATTATTAATGTAATTATTTATGGATTAAGGATTAAGTTGCCTGCACCTATATCCAAATTATAACGGCCATTACCGTATGATGCCGGTATGCTTATGGTTTAAAGTTTTATTTTTAAAAGTGGGTATAATGTTTTCATAATTATTTTCCGCTGCATTAATGATAATTAATTAATCATTAATTGATTGATTTGTTAAAATTAATTTTATGATAAATTTGTAATAAAGATCAAATCTTTATGTTTTGATTAATTTTAAATTAATGATTATTTTATTGAAATTAATTGTATGATGGATTTGTAATCACCAAAGTGATCAAATCTTTATGTTTTATTTTAATTCCAAATTATTGATAATTTTATTTATTGGAATTAATTGTATGATGGATTTGTAATCACCAAAGTGATCAAATCTTTATGTTTTATTTTAATTCCAAATTATTGATAATTTTATTTATTGGAATTATTTGTATGATAGATTTGTAATCACCAAAGTGATCAAATCTTTATGTTTTATTTAATTCCAAATTAATGATAGTTTTATTTCAATTACCCATATAATGGATGCTAAATTATAAATAATTGATGTATGGGTTAATTGAAGTTCATTATTATAAGACATTTTTGGATCGCCCAAAGGTTGATTAGTTGTTCTTATAATTAATAAGCATGATTGTTGGTAGTGAGTATGTATTATTAGTTTTATTTATATATCCAAAGATAGTAAGTTTTTCTAATTAGTGCATATGTCTTACCAAATAATGTTAATATAATAGCATCATTATGTTTTGTGTATTAATGTATCACCCAAAGGAGAACATTAGTATGCATATAATGTCTGTTTGTTGATTGAAATTTGTTTAATGTATGACTCAAAGTATTAATGTTAAGTATGTGTTATTGTAGTATCTGTTCCTTTGTCTTTACATTCGCAAGCTATGTCTGTTCCAGTAATCAATGGGTTGAATTTCTCTGATTGGAGTGAACAAGTCCAATTTCACTTAGGTGTGTTGGATCTTGATACGATTTTTCATGTTGAAAAGCCTGCTGCTATTACTGATGCAAACAGCACTGAAGAGAAAACCCATTATAAAGTCTGGGAAAGGTCAAACAGACTTAGTCTGATGTTTATGCGAATGAGTATAGCAAATAATATCAAATCAGCTCTTCCCAAAACTGAAAGTGCAACTGA
>Ga0209489_104583_pt1 | contig 25259 bp, 9 predicted proteins | sample SiratrowhiteBW_FD_187527 | JGI IMG/M metagenome (GOLD analysis project Ga0209489, IMG submission 187527) | Root nodule microbial communities of legume samples collected from California, USA - Siratro white BW (SPAdes) (version 2) | ecosystem: Host-associated > Plants > Roots > Nodule | place: USA...
AAAAATATATATATATATATATATATATATATATATATATATATATATATATATATATATTCTACAATTCATTTCAAAACAATATTTATATATATCACAAAATATTTGACTTTATTTTTAAAAAATATATGTATTGAATTTGACTTAAAAAAATCATGTTATTTTTATTATGTTGTCTCTCCAACACAACTACCTCAACAAAAACTAAATCTTCTCATAGATAAATTTCTTTGACCTGTCAAATCAAAAATCATAAGAACCTCTGTCAACTTTTACCACCATATAATCATTCTTTATATTATTCTAATATATCAATAAAGTCAGAATGTTTTCTTAGTACAAATATTGAATTCAATACATATTTTATATACCCTTTCTCTAAAAATAATCATGTTTGCATCATACTTCATATCATATACAATCATTCGATCATAAATCTCCATTCATATATAAACATCCAACTTAAATCAAATGACAATAAGTTGAAAATGATATTACATTATAAAAATGTTCATATGCGTTATAATGATTAGATATAATAATAAAATGAAAAGTAAAACACATTTAACATTTAGAAACATTTAAAAAACATGTTTCTTCAAATTTCAGAAAATCACTCTCTCGCTTAACCAACATTTGGCTTGCCTAGCAAATTAAGCACATGTTGCAATTTTTATCAATCACCATTATGCTTGCTTAGCAAGAGACATGAGCATATTCAAATATTTTAGTCATCTAGCGAACAAAATGTTTGCCCCACAATTACATCAATGATAGTTTTTCATTAAAAAAAAAAATCCCTTTCTTTAATAAGAATTGGCTCGTGAAACAAACAAAGTTCATGGGGTTTCACAATAAAACGAATTTTGACTAACAAGAATTGGCTTGCCCAACTGCCAAATCAGCGGGAACTTTAATTAAATAGCTTGTCTAGCAAATTTAGCTTACTCAATGACCAAAACTCTCAAGTTTTTATTAAAACAATTTTTTTCCAACGAGATCACTAATAGTATTATTTAAGAAGCTTGCCTAACAAAGATATATTTATCCAATGACCAAAGCTGTTAGATTTTTAAATAAACAAATTTTGCCCAACAAATCTACACTATCAAGAAGTTGCAAATAACACAAGGATCCAAATTAGTTTAAGATGAAATTCACTATAAGAAGATTCATTTCACCTGTTGATTATTACAAGTAATTTTGACATTACTTACATATTTATATCTATAGATAAATTCATAAATATTACCTATAGATCTAATACTTAAATAATAACCTCCAAATTAAATCTGAAAATAATATTAATATAATTAGTTTTATTAATATTATTATTTATTATCATCATTATTATTGTTACTATTATTAACACTATTAATATTATTACTAATATAATTAATATAATTAATGTTATTATTAATATTAACGTTATTAATAATATTATTATTACTAATACTATTCTTAACAATATTATTATGATGATTAATTTTATTAACAGTATTATTAATATAAGTTTTAATATTATTATTATTAACATTATTAATATTGTTATTAATATTATAAATATTATTATTATTATAACATTATTAATGTTATTAATATTATTAATGTTATTATTAATACTGTTATTATCACTATTAATTACAATAATAATTATTATAATAATAATAATAACATTCAAAATATGATTATAATATTTATCTTGTAATAATTCTAAGTTTTTCTATTCACAATAATGCTTGAAGCCATCATTATTCGGATAAATAATAAAAGAATAAATATCGAACTAAAATATGAATAATAAGTTTCTGATAAAAAATTTAATGTAAATATATCCTTTATCTTTTATATTTGATATGTAGAGATATGCGTTTCTATCATATCCGAGGTATTTAATATTTTATTTATTCGACCTTCAATAACTTTTTTTTTCAACATTTTACTTGTATTTATTTATTTATAGTAATAAATGTTTTGAAAGTTGATAATTACTGAAATTAATAATGAATCTCCTGAGGTTATAACTGCCAATTCAAAATGTAACCCAAAGCGTTAAAGTTTGAAAACAGAGCAAAGTCAAACGAGCAACAGTCATGCATGAGGCAATCGAAATGTCTTTTTGCCAGATGCATAGAAGATGTAACAATGTAGTAATGTTTACTCTTTTTCATTTCCTCTCACATTCAATGCAATAATTTATTTATTTCTCAATCAACATGTTTTTTTCTCAAACTTCATTTATACCAATTACGTTACATTAAAAATCGTCCCTTTATCAAGCCAAGTTCTCTGTTACATTGCCATCAGAATCTTGTTGCAAAACAGATTTGTTTAGCATGGAGGTGTTTCTGAAACTATTTGTTGCAACTCTGTTTCTTTTGCTTTTGGTCCAATGCAATATGTCTTTGGCAAAAGAGGAGAATCAGAAAAGCACTTACATAGTCCATGTGGCCAAATCTGAAATGCCCACAATCTTCAATCACCATGCAATTTGGTACAACTCAATTTTGACGTCAGTATCAGAATCAGAAGAAATGCTCTACACCTACGAGAAGGCGATTCACGGTTTCTCAGCCAGATTAACAGATGAAGAAGTTCAGTTACTAAGAAATCGATCAGACATTCTACATGTGATGCCAGAGCAAATGTACCGGCCATTAACAACTCGAACACCACATTTCCTTGGACTCGACAAATTCGCCGAGGTGGTCCCTGAGTCAGATGGAGGAAGTGACATCATCATAGGAATCCTCGACACTGGTGTGTGGCCCGAAAGCAAGAGCTTTGATGATGCGGGACTGGGACCCATCCCCAGCAAATGGAAAGGAAAATGTGAATCAGGTGTCGATTTCAATGCCTCAAACTGCAACAGGAAGTTGATAGGAGCTAGATCCTTTGCAAAAGGGTACGAGGCGAACGTTGGTCCCATTGAAGGACCCAAATCACCGCGAGACACTGACGGCCACGGCACCCACACTGCAAGCACCGCGGCAGGGTCTGCGGTGGAAGGTGCAAACCTATTCGGGTACGCTTCCGGTAAGGCGCGTGGAATGGCCTTTCGTGCTAGAATCGCTACGTACAAGGTTTGCTGGGAAAAGGGTTGCGCTAGTTCTGATATGTTGGCTGGAATGGACGCAGTCATCTCAGACAACGTTGACGTTCTTTCGATATCACTTGGAAGTGAAGCAAGAACATACGAGAGTGATAGCGTTGCAATTGGAGGCTTTGCGGCAATGGATCATGGGATCGTGGTTTCTTGCGCTGCAGGAAACAGTGGTCCCGCTCTCGGTTCTGTGGCGTCCAACATAGCACCATGGTTGATCACCGTGGGAGCTGGCACACTGGATCGTGATTTTCCAGCTTACTTAGCCCTTGGGAATGGACGCAGCTATTTTATTCGGTTAATTTACAGTGGCAAGTCTTTGGCCGATACTCTCGTTCCATTCATACACGCAAGGAATGCAAGCAGAGAAAAAGGTGCGGATAAGTGTTTAAAGAATTCCTTAGATCCAGAGAGGGTTAGAGGGAAAATTGTGTACTGTGAATTTGGAAATAGTTCTGTGATAGATCAGGAGTTAGTGGTGAAATCTGCGGGAGGTATAGGCATGGTGTTAGGGGCCGTAGATGAAATAGAGGTAGTAGCTGAGCTTTTGCCAACAGCTATTGTGGGTGTGAAAGCTAAAATGGAAATCCTAGAGTATCTGTCATCTGAGCCTAAGGCCATGGCTAGGATTGTGTCTGAGGGAACGAAGGTTGGAATCAAGCCAGCGCCCATTGTTGCAGACTTCAGCTCTCGAGGTCCAAGTCTAACCAGACCAGAGATATTGAAACCTGACTTAATCGCACCAGGTGTCAACATTTTGGCGGCATGGACAGGAGTTAAAGGTCCCTCTGAAAATGTTCAAGATCACAGACATGTGGACTTCAACATCATCTCAGGCACCTCCATGGCATGCCCTCACGTGAGTGGGATAGCAGCATTGTTAAAGTCAGTTCATCCAAATTGGAGCCCTGCTGCAATCCGATCTGCACTCATGACCACAGCTTATTCCACTTACACCAATGGTAAAACGTTGCTAGATAGTGCCACCAACAAATCCTCAACACCCTTTGACATTGGTGCTGGTCATGTCAACCCTGTTGCTGCGCTTAATCCGGGACTTGTCTATGATTTGGCCACCGATGATTATCTGGACTTCCTCTGTGCCTTGAAATATCCAACCAGAACGATAGAGGCTGTGGTGAGGAGGAAGTTCCAGTGCAAGGCAGACAATCAGTACAGTGTCACCCACCTAAATTACCCTTCATTCAGTGTTGTTTTTAATCAATCAAAAGGAGCAAGCTTTCTTAAACACAAGCGCAGTCTTACCAATGTGGGACCTGCAGGAACATACAAAGCATCAGTTACATCAGAGATCCCATCTGTAAAAATCAAAGTTGAACCAGAGGTGTTGAGCTTCAATGAACATGAGAGAAAGTCATACATAGTGATGTTTAGAGCAACAGGTCCACCGCCACCATATAGTTCTGGTTTTGCATATTTAGAATGGTCAAATGGAAAACATGTTGTTAGAAGTCCTATCTCCATACTGTTCCAAACATAACAGAAAACTCCAAGAACCTTCATGAAGGTCTCTTCACCAACTCTGATAAATCTCCTCATTGGCTAGAGGGTATGGCTGTTATACAATAAATTCAAAGTAGCAATATATTGCATTTATATGAAACATGTCTACAAATATAAATAAATGCATTTAATATATATTCAAGACTTCATAGTTAGTCAATATATTAATATACACTGTTCAGTCATTGATATTATTATAGTCTGTTATATCTAATATATTAATTAAATATAAAATATTCTAATAGTACTCATTAAAAATTTAAATGTTGACATATTAATATATTATTTATTACTTATAATAGGTTTAATATTTATTTAAAATTTTAATTATAAATACTAGAGAAAACGCATGATTCACGGTTTTATTACATTAAAAAAATATAATTTTATTATTTCTATAAGTTATTAATTAATACATAAATAATATAATTTAATGCATATGCATATACACATATAATTTTATGACTAATAACTGTTATTTTTTTTTAAATTATTTATTTTATTGAAGAAATAAATAAATTATTTTTTATTTATTAAAGGGTAATCAATAACAAAAAAATATTATTATTATTATAATCATTGAAATAAAAATATATTATTAAATTATAGAAATTTTTTCATTAAAGTTAATTTTAAAATGTTTTTTTTTAATTTTATTATAGGTAATTTTTTTATTGTGTAAGTGATTTTCTTTATTGTGGATAGTTGTTTAAATTTTAAAAAAAGTAGTTACGTAAAGGTAGGATAAAATTGTAATAAAGTGTGTTAAAAAAAGGTGTATCTTCTTTATATATTTTTTTAAAATATTATTTTTTTTGTTATGTAAGTGGGTTTTTTTTACTGTGATTAGTGATTCAAATTTAAAGTAGCAGTTAAAAGAGTAAACTTATAAAAAAATTATGTACAGGAAAGAGCTGTATTCTCTTTATAAATTGTTATAGATTATACATTTAATTTTAAAATATATCATAGTATAATATTTAATATCTTTAAGAATAATTTCAAATATAGGTAGATAATTTATACATTATGTAATGTATGATAGAATTGATTTGTGGTCACTCTTTCGCTTTATAAAAATCTCACAGTTTATCTAGTTATCTCTAACTTGTCAGTCTCTTCTAATCATTCCTTTGGCTCATCAATCCAGTTGAGATCAATTCACAAATTGCAAATATTAAAATAAAAATAATTTAAAAGATTATTTTTTTTTGTATTAAATTACTTAAAGATGTATACACATTAATATTATAATTATATCATTAATAATTATTAATCAAATTTTAATTATTAATTATAATGAAATAATTTAATATTTAAAAGTAATAATAGTTTTAATTTATTCAATTATAAATATTAATTAATTAAAAACTTATAAAACATTTATATAATTAAATATATTTTTAAATATATATATATAATAATAATAATAATAATAATAATAATATAAATGTTGAATTAGTGGAACCCAGTATATTTTCAACTTGGCTTATCACATAATACCAACTTACCCTCACTGTTTTTGACTGATCAAGAAGGGGTTCACTGGCCCATTTTGCCACTCTTATTATAAACTTTGAAACATATTTTGGTAGAGGTTATACAATAAATTCAAAGTAGCAATATATGGCATTTACATGAAACATATCTACAAATATAAATAAATGCATTTAATATATACTGAACACTTCACAGTTAGTCAATATATACTATTCAGTACATTAATATTATAAGTATATGTGTTAATAAACTAATAATTAATGCAAAATATATATTAATATAATATGTATATTATTTTACGGAGTCTGCCATATCTAATATACTAATCAAAAATAAAATATTCTAGTCAATACTAACATACTCATTAAAAATTTAAATGTTAACATATTAATATACTATTTATTACTTATAATATGTTTAATATTTATATTAACAGTTTTATCACACTAATATATATATATATATATATATATATATATACTTTTATTATTTCTATAAGTAATTAATTAATAAATAGAAAAATAATACCATTTAATATATGTAAATACACATAATTTTATAACTATTAACTGTTATTTTTTAATTATTTATTTTATTGAATAAATAAATAAATTATTTTTTATTTATTAAAGAGTAAATAATGACAAAAAAATATTATTATTATAATTATTATAATAAAAAAATATTATTAAATTATAAAATACTTTCAATAAAAGTAATTGTAAAAATATTTTTTTATTATGTAGGTGGTTTTTTCACTTGAAGAGTAAAATTGTAAGAAATTATGTACACAAAATATCTGTATCGTAGAAGTAGAAGGTAATAACCTTTTATGTATTTGGACTAGAAGGATTATTCAATAGTAAGTTGTCTCTTTTCATTGATTATGAAAGTAGCACTATTAACTATTAATTAATAAAGGTTTTTAGTATATATATATATTTTTAAACTCTTTTATTATCTTGTAAAGAATTTTCATAAAGAATAATATGTTATTTGCTCTTAATGTATTGGATCTGTATTACGTACGATTATCCTAAAGCATTATGTATAATATAATTATAATCGATAAAAAGTCAAAAGAATTGGAAAAAGTTAAATATTCAACGAAGAACAATATCACATTTGGAGAAGTTTGTTATTTTGTCCCTATCTAAATAAGCGTCAAGATTTGACATGCCTTTAAGACTATCATCAATATGAGAACTTAAAGTATGGTACACATCTATAGCCGCACAACAACATCAAAATCTTTATTATAAGAAAACTAAGAAACAACTTCATGATGTGAAGACATAACATCCTCACAATTATTCACTGAGACTTTTGCCACAAACAACTGTTTGGTTTTTAAATTTGTTTCATTGTGCACCCTTGCCTACTATTTTAAGAAAAAAAAAAACTAATAAAGACTTAATTCGTTCATATTCAATATCTATTGTAGAACAAAATTAAGATGTTTTGTCAAAAGTTATCGAGGCAAGGTAGAGAGAATATATCTAAAAGAAACTCGAGCGAATCCCCTTATTTTATTCATGGTGCAGACATCAAACACAAGAAGAGTCTCAATCCCTTATGAAATTGAAAAATTGTCTTCAACTGCCAAATGTTCTATAAATAAATTATGCACATAAACCTAACATTGTATCTTGATCAATTTCATGGAGATATGAACAAAATCTTTGAGCCATACCAGCATGAAAAGAAGACCAGGAAACAAATTTTGAATTCCAAAAATCAAGACATGTTTCATATATTCAAAAGAAAGAAAAATTCAAATTTATAAAAGTTCTTACTAAAGAAATTGTTTTTAAGAGTTTAGGATCTATATCTAATTTGTTAATATGGCTGAGAGATTTTTTTTTTGTTAACAAAATACACTCTTTTAACCTTACTAAATACACCTCTTAAGAAATTTGGATAATAATTAAGTGATCCTTAATGTATGGACACAAAAACTGAATAAAAAAAAGATATATTGCATTATTATTTAAAACTTACTTGAAAATTTTTCTTTTATCTTAAAAAAACTTAATCAATGATTTGGAAACTTTCTTATCTTATAAACACCTCACAAAATTTAAAAGCTTGACACACCTTACCAAGAAAATTTAAAGTTCCAAATATGGAAACGGATTCACACTTGAAATTCATAAATCTTCTCATATCTTTTTAAAAGGATTAAAATTGTATTTTTAAAATTATGGTGAGGCTCGACTCTTTGAAGCCCACCCTAATTTGGGGCTAAGGCCCAACATGAAAACGCCGAAACACATTCAAGCAAAAGAAAATATTTTCTGCACCCCATAATTGATGTGCACCTCATAAAAGTTAAATTTTCAATTTTACACTTCAGAATTACGTATTTTAGATTTACCATACTCAATTGTATTTTGATCCAAAAATACATTATAGAGTGTATAACATCTAATATTCTGAATTGTATATATTTAGAATATATTTCTAGATTTAAAAATATATTCATACCCCATAATGTATTAATAAAATTTTAGAATGTATTTTTAAAATGTACAAATACATTATTTAAAAATAAGCATATTTTAAAATGTATTTCTATGAATATATTAATACATTTTAAATTATATATTCAAATATACATAAAACTTCAAAATAGATTATGGAAAATTATATTTTCAGAACCTTCCCAAATTACCACCCAATTCCAAATAGGGCTATTTTAGAAATCTGAATCACATGTATTTTTGACATTTCTCTACCATGCCTAAGTGCACGTCTAGATATGTATGGTAGAACTGACTTTGCATAATTGATGGGAAGTAAACATTAATTTGAAGTAACGTGATTTTGGATTGAATAATTAATATTAAAAATATCATTTTAACACAAATTGCTGTTAGAAATTAACAATCAAAATTGATTTTAAACATATAATAAACTTTTAATGTCTATGTACATTTTTTATAGTTTTTTTAAATAAAATACTCATCACAGTTTGGAAGAAAAAAAGTAAATAACATTAAATATTCTAATGTTCAATGCATACAATTACATACCAATTTAAGTATACAGTTTGAATTCATTTTCTAAAAAAAAAGTACTGATTGCAATCTATACAGCAAAAAAATCTTTTGTAATGTAAATAGGATTTAATTAATATTAATAGGTCCTTCAGATACAACAAACAAGTTAATTTAAAATATAGAAAGATACACACTTGTGATTTATTTTAGGGACAGGGTGGCAGCATGAAATTAGACATGAGACAATTATTCAAATAAAGTATGATACTATGTACACGAAACAAGTGTTATAATTATAAATTAATTTTTTAGTAGTTTTTTTCCTGTCTTAGATTAAGGTATTTTTAAGTTTTTCTGGAATTTAATATATAAAAAAGGAGACATGTGAGCAAATGTGTATTGTAATGGATACATAAACTGCAAAATCTGTGTGTTCCTTTCTGCTCAAATGATTTATGTGAGAAAATGACAAGATGAAGCAACATTCGTTTTCATTATATAAATTCTGCAATTTCTATCAGAAAATGACACATTCACAAGTTTCTAGCATTATCCCTATTAAGTGCTCACTTCCTTCTCAACACCATCCATCAACTTGGTTCACTTTATAATTTCTTTTTTCAAACAATGAATATTATTATCAATCATAATCTAACAGTATTAAAAAAATATCCAATTTGATCTCTGTTGTTTTTTTAATAATTGTTTGCTCTTTAACGTTGTTGCTACTAATAATATAATAATTTCAAATTTTAATATTTACCATTAAAATTTATTTTAAATACTTTGATAATATAAAAAAATTATGTCGTTATCTCAAATCATAAAATTTATTTTTTTCTCTTAAAATTTTACTGAGTCGCATAATTTTGAATATATTATTTTTCAATTTTACACTAACGTAGGAGTTTTGTCAAAGTCACTTCCTAATTAATATTTTATTTAACTGTTATTATAAAAATATGTTTTTAAAATAAAAAAAAGTATTTTTTTCATATTGTATAATAGTTCAATGAAAATAGCTTTTATTAGATCCAAATGTTAAATTTATAATACATATAGAACGTCTTCAATAAAGATATAAAAAGCTCAATAGCTTTAATATTAACTTCATATTTTAAATTTTGCACACCAAAAATATATAAAGCTATATTAATAGGAGGAGAATGGTTAAATTATTTTTTATCCTTATATTTTACTTTCTTTTAATTTAACCGCTAAAAGTGTATTAACTTTTGAATCGTTAAATTCAAAAAATATGAAGAAGAAAATAATTATTTTTGAATTAATCTTAAAATGATTTGATTATTATTAGTGTATTCTCGTAACCATAATCTACTTCTTTATAAATATTTGGGACTTTTATTTGTTTTAGAAATCTAAAATGATAATTGTATCTTCTTCAGCAAAGTTAATACAAAAAATAGATAAACTATTTTGGAAAATAAAAAGTAAGGAATAATAATAATAATAATAAGGGAGAGTGAAAGAAAGTAACCGGTTTTGCAGCAGGAATGGAAGCCAAAGAGTTGGAATGATATTCACATTGGAACCCCTTGAGTGATGTTCACCACAATAATTAAAATGATGTAATTCATGTTCCAAATTGCAAATTTAACGTTGAAAGAAATGAATAAAAATAAGATAAATTTACTATGGTTAATAATTTATTTATCATTTTTTAATTATGTATTATTATAAAAAAAATTGAAAATGAAACAACTGATCATTATTGATTACATCATAAAAAAATAAAAATTTGAAAAACACAATCAATTATAGGTAGGAAAGTTAAGACTAGGCCAAATTTTTTTTACAAGTTCATTTTTATTCATGTTGACATAATAATTGTAGGATTCTCTCTCCCAATTTATGTCTATAATCATTTAGGTTTAGTAAGTAATATTTACGGTTTAAGATTTTAAATTTTAGAATTTAATTTTTATAGTTATATTATTATTAACATTATTAATATTATTATTAACATTATTGATATTATTATTAATATTTTTATTATCACTATTAATTATAATAATACTTATTATAATAATCAAAATATGATTACAAAATTTATCCTGTGTAATAATTTAAAGTTTTTCTATTCACAAGAATGCTTGAACCCATCATTATTCCGATAAATAATAAAAGAATGAATATCGAACCAAAATATGAATAATATGTTTTTGATAAAAATTTTCATGTAAATATATCCTTTATCTTTTATATTTGATATGTAGAGACGTGCGTTTCTATTTTATCTGAGTTATTTAATATTTTATTTCTTCAACTTTCAATAACCTCTTTTTTTCAATATTATACTTGTATTTATTTATTTATTTTAATACGTGTTTTGAAAGTTATTAATTACGACATTAATAATAAATATCCTGAGATTATTTATTCTCTACTATTATTAATATTATTACTAATATAATTAATGTTGTTGATAATATTAATATTATTATTATTATTAACATTATTGATAATATTATTAATATTGTTATTATTATTAATGTTATTAACGTTATTATTGACATTAAATGATACTTTTATATCTATATAAAGAATTATTTATGTGTACATAGAGTGTTGAAATTATAAACATAGCTAATTACTTAAATGTACACAACTAACTACTTTGATAAGGTTAGAAGAATTGACACAGAGTAATTTAACATGGGTGTCGGAATTATAAACTAGCTAACCAGTAACATGTATAGGATTAACCACCTCCTTGATAACGTTTAATAATTTACATGCAGTGATTTAATATAGATGTTGAAATTACGAAGGTAATAGATGTACAGAACTTGATGAAATTGACAAAATTATCCTTTAATATACACTAAAAACAATCTCATGCGACCATTATAACACGTTGAAGTGTGAAATGAAATGAGAGTTATATAAATACTGGTGTCAAAGTATCGTCTTACCATTAAAAATCGTCCCTTTATCAAGCCAAGTTCTCTGTTACATTGCCATCAAATCTTGTTGCAAAACAGAGTTGTTTAGCATGGAGGTGTTTTTGAAACCTTTTGTTGCAATTCTGCTTCTTTTGCTTTTGGTTCAATGCAATGTGTCTTTGGCAAAAGAGGAGAATCAGAAAAGCACTTACATAGTCCATGTGGCCAAATCTGAAATGCCCACAATCTTCAATCACCATGCAATTTGGTACAACTCAATTTTGACGTCAGTATCAGAATCAGAAGAAATGCTCTACAGCTACGAGAATGCGATTCATGGTTTCTCAGCCAGATTAACAGATGAGGAAGTTCAGTTACTAAGAAATCGATCAGACATTCTACAGGTGATGCCAGACCAAATGTACCGGCCATTAACAACTCGAACACCACATTTCCTTGGACTAGACAAATTCGCCGAGGTGGTCCCTGAGTCAAATGGAGGAAGCGACGTCATCATAGGATTCCTCGACACCGGTGTGTGGCCCGAAAGCAAGAGCTTTGATGATGCCGGACTGGGACCCATTCCCAGCAAATGGAAAGGAAATTGTGAATCAAGTGTCGATTTCAATGCCTCAAACTGCAACAGGAAGTTGATAGGAGCCAGATCCTTTGCAAAAGCGTACGAGGCGCACATTCGTCCCATTGAAGGACCCAAATCACCGCGAGACTCTGACGGCCACGGCACCCACACTGCAAGCACCGCGGCAGGGTCTGCGGTGGAAGGTGCAAACCTATTCGGGTACGCTTCCGGTAAGGCGCGTGGAATGGCCTTAAGTGCTAGAATCGCTGCGTACAAGGTTTGTTGGAAAAATGGTTGTTCTACTTCTGATATATTGGCTGGAATGGACGCAGCCATCTCAGACAACGTTGACGTTCTTTCGATATCACTTCAAGGTGAAACAGGCAAATACGAGAGCGATGTCATTTCAATTGGAGGCTTTGCGGCAATGGATCGTGGCATCGTGGTTTCTTGCGCTGCAGGAAACAATGGTCCTACTCTCAGTTCTGTGCTGTCCAACATAGCACCATGGTTGATCACCGTGGGAGCTGGCACACTGGATCGTGATTTTCCAGCTTACTTAGCCCTTGGGAATGGACGCAGCTATTCTCTTCGGTTAATTTACAGTGGCAAGTCTTTGGCCGATACTCTCGTTCCGTTCATACACGCAGGGAATGCAAGCAGAGAAAAAGGTGCGGATAAGTGTTCAAAAAATTCCTTAGATCCAGAGAGGGTAAGAGGGAAAATTGTGTACTGTGAATATGGAGATCTTACTACGATAGAAAAAGAGTTAGTAGTGAAATCTGCGGGAGGTATAGGCATGGTGTTGGGGGACGTAGAAGGTGATGAATTAGATGAAATACAGGTAGACCCCGATTTTTTGCCAACAGCTATTATGTATGGTAAAGCTAAAAGGGAGATCCTAGAGTATCTGTCATCTGAGCCTAAGGCCATGGCTAGGATTGTGTCTGAGGGAACGAAGGTTGGAATCAAGCCAGCGCCCATTGTTGCAGACTTCAGCTCTCGAGGTCCAAGTCTAACCAGACCAGAGATATTGAAACCTGACTTAATCGCACCAGGTGTCAACATTTTAGCAGCATGGTCAAGGGTTAAAGGTCCCTCTAATACTATTATAGATCACAGACAAGTGGATTTCAACATCATCTCAGGCACCTCCATGGCATGCCCTCACGTGAGTGGGATAGCAGCATTGATCAAGTCAGTTCATCCAAATTGGAGCCCTGCTGCAATCCGATCTGCACTCATGACCACAGCTTATTCCTCTTACACCAATGGTAAAACGTTGCTAGATAGTTTCACCAACCAATCCTCCACACCCTTTGAAATTGGTGCTGGCCATGTCAACCCTGTTGCTGCGCTTAATCCAGGACTTGTCTATGATTTGGCCACCGATGATTATCTGGACTTCCTCTGTGCCTTGAAATATCCAACCAGAACGATAGAGGCTGTGGTGAGGAGGAAGTTCCAGTGCCAGGCAGACAATCACTACAGTGTAACCCATCTGAATTACCCTTCATTCAGTGTTGTTTTTGATCAATCAAAAGGAGCAAGCTTTGTCAAACACAAGCGCACTCTTACCAATGTGGGGCCTGCAGGAACATACAAAGCATCAGTTACATCAGAGATCCCATCTGTAAAAATCAAAGTTGAACCAGAAGTGTTGAGCTTCAATGAACATGAGAGAAAGTCATATACAGTGATGTTTAGAGCAACAGGTCCACCACCACCAAATCGTTTTGGTTTTGCACATTTAGAATGGTCAAATGGAAAAAATGTTGTTCGAAGTCCTATCTCCATACTGTTCCAAACATAACACAAAACTCCAAGAACCTTCATTGAGGTCTGGAGGGTATGGCTGTTGTTCAATAAATTCAAAGTAGTTGTATAATAAATGCATTTGATATATACTCAAGACTTCAAAGTTAGTCAGTATATTATTAGTATATGTGTTAATAAACCAATAGTAATACAAAGTATATATTAATATAATATGTATATCATTTTTATGGTGTTAATACCGAGTCTGTTATATCTAATATATTAATTAAATATAAATTATTCTAATCAATATTAACATATCATTAAAAATTTAAATGTTACCATATTAATATATTATTTATTACTTATAATACTTTTAATATTTATATTAAAATTTTCATTATAAATACCAGTGAAAACGCAGGATTCACGGTTTTATTACATTAAAAAATATTATTTTATTATTTCTATAAGTAATTAATAATAAAAAATAATATAATTTAATGAATATGCATATACACATAATTTTATAACTATTAGCTATTAATTTTAAAAAGTTATTTATTTTATTAAAGAAATAAATAAATTATTTTTTATTTATGAAATGGTAAATAATAAAAATTATTATTATTATTATTGAAATATAAATATATTATTAAATTATAAAAATATTTCATTAAAATTAATTGTAAAAGTATTTTTTTAAAATTTTATTGTAGTTAATTTTTTGATTGTGTAGGTGGTTTTCTTTGTTGTGGATAGTTGTTTAAAATTGAAAAACAGTTGTTACTTAAAGGTAGGATAAAATTGTAAGAAAGTGTGTAAAAAAAATGTAAAATTATTGTAGAATTTTTTTTTTTGTTATTGTGTTAGTGGTGGAGGTTTTTGATAGCTAGTAAGCTAAATAATTTGATTTGAAGTTTTATTGTCCATCATTTATATCAAATCACTATAAATCACTCTAAAACACACAACTTAATAGTTTACTTAGTTACTATAAAGTATGCTCCAGAAATATCTTAATGTTGACTACTTGGTAATCTACTTCTATTTCTTTTACTTATTATCTTTTCTATCAGTCTCCTATCTCATGAAATATTTGTTCTATTTATTCTTTTATTTTTTTCATGTAATTATTCTGGTACCAAAATTGTATAATAATATTCCAATATTTTACTATTTTCCTCTAATATATCTTTGTTCAAGAATTTAAATCAGTATAGGAATGTTATTTACTTTATTTGATTTATAATTACCATAATCTTAAGTTATTTTCATGAATACAAATATCCTTTTTAAGATTCATTTTATATTAACAACACTTTTTAACCTTTTAGGTCCATCACGGGTAACTTATATAATTGATTTTTTTATTATACTTGGTTATTTAAATTTAAAGTAGTGTTTAAAAGAGTAAAATTATAAAAAAAAATATGTACAGGAAAGAGCTGTATTTTCTTTATAAATTGTTATAGATTATTCACTGGTTAATACATTTAATTTTTAAGTATATCATAGTATAATATTTAATTTCTTTAATAATAATAATTTCAAATATAAGTAGATAATTTGTAAATTATGTATTATAAAGTAGATTTGTGGGTCACTCTGTGTAAAATTTTCACCGTTCACCTTGTTATTTCTAACTTGTTAGTATTTTCTAATTCTTCTGTTTGACTCATCAATCCAGTTGAGATCAATTCACAAATTAAAAATATTAAAATAAAATAATTTAAAAAATTAAAATTTGTATTAAATTAGTAAATATATAATAATACTATAATTTATATCATTAATAATTATTAATCAATTTTTAATTGTTAATTATAATTAAATAATTTAATATTTAAAAGCAATAACAACTTTAATTTATTCAATTATAAATATTAATTAATCAGTTAAAAACTTATAAAATATTTATATAATTATATATATATATATATATATGTTATAAAAATTAAAAAAATGATGAATTAGTGGGACGCACTATATTTTCAACTTGGCTTATTACATAATACCAACATACCCCTCACTATTTTTGACATATCAACAAGGGGTTCACTCGCCCATTTTGCCATTCATATTATAAACTATGAAACATATTTTGGTAGAGGTTATGTGTGTTATACAATAAATTCAAAGTAGTTATATATTGCATTTATATGAAATATATATACGACTTTTTTATGATATTAGTATTTTTTTTTTATTTCTTTCAATAATATTCTTTGTTTTTTATTTTTCTTAATAGCAATCTTTATTCAATAATATTTTTTATTTTTTATTTTTTTAATAGCAGTTTTTATTCTTTAATTCCTTAAATGACACTTTTTTTGTTTTATGTAATAGTATTTTTTTTAATAGTTATTAAAAATTGTGATTATTAGTTTACTAAAATTAAGATAAAAAATAATATAAAAATAATTAAATTCAAATTAAAAAAAAAGAAAATAAAATGAAATATTTTATAGGTTTTTAACTAATTAATTATAATAGGAAAAATAATAAATTATTTTATTTTATGTTTTATAATAAATTTAAATTTGGCATAATAAATTATATTAAAATAAATTATAATAATTTGTGATTGTATTTTTATATTAAAATTGATATTGGAATAAAAAATTATAATAAATTATAAAATTATTATTTGAATTAAAATTCATATTTTTAGTTTGTTAAAAAAATATCTAAATAATTAAAGACAAAAATCAAATAAAATTTTGATAAAGATAAAATTTGATTTTTGATAAAGATAAATTTTGATTTTTGATAAAGATAGAATTTGGTTTTCCACAAATATATAATTTTATATTTTATTAAAGATATCATTTGATTTTTTATAAAGATAAAATTTGATTTTCGATAAAAAGATAATTGATTTTTTGATAAAAATAAAATTTGAATTTTGATAAATATAAAATTTATGTTTCATTTTCCATAAAGTATTTCGTGTATCATAAATAAACTATTTAGTGAATATATGGTTGTCATTTATTTTACTCTTTATGTTTAAAGTGTATTGCATCATTTCAATAATTAACAATTTTTAAGTAATAAACATAACATTTAAATGTAATTCATAAATAAATTAAATTTTATTTTAAACTTTTAAACTATTTAATTAATATTTATTTATAAAAATACCTCAACAATTTTATTTTATTTTTGTTATTAATTATTTAGATATATTTGTAACAAATGAAAAATAAAAATTGTAATTTAAATAAAAATTTAATAATTTATTATAATTTTTTCTTCCAATATCAATTTTTAATACAAAAGATACAACTAGTAAATTATTATAATAAAATACAATCATAAATTCATAAAAAAGAAACAAAAAATAAAAAATAATAATTATAATTTATATACTTAACATTAATTAAAAAATAAATAAAAAAATAAAAGAGTCCTATTTTAGAAATTAAAAAAATAAAGAATGTTATTGGAAAAAATAAATAATAAAAAATACTTTTTAAAAAAATAAAAAATAAAAAAATGCTAATTGGATAAAAAAGTTAGATATATATAAATATAAACAACTGCATTTAATATATACTGAACACTCTACAATTAGTCAATATATTACTACATTAATACTATAGGTATAATGTTAATAAACTAATAATTAATGCAAAGTATATATTAATATAATATGTATATTGTTTTTATAGTGTTAATACCTAGTCTGTTATAAATAATATATTAATTAAATATAATTATTATAGTTAATACTAACATACTTATAAAAATTTAAATGCTAACTTATTAATATACTATTTATTACTTATAATATGTTTAATATTTATATTAACAGTTTTACTACACTAATATATATACTTTTATTATTTCTATAAGTAATTAATTAATAAGTAGAAAAAGAATACAATTTAATATATGTATATACACATATAATTTATATCTACTAACTATTATTTTTTTAAATTATTTATTTTTGAAGAAATAAATAATTTATTTTTATTTATTAAAGATTAAACAATGACAAAAAATTATTATTATTATTATTATTATTACAATTATTGAAATAAAAAAATATTATTGAATTCTAAAATATTTTCATTAAATAATTGTAAAAATATTTTTTTTATTTTATTGTGGGTAACTTTTTTATTATATAGGTGGTTTTTCACTTCAAGAGTGAAATTGTAGCAAATTATGTACACAAAATATGTGTATCCTCATTATATACTGTAGTAGAAGGTAGTCCTTTGGTGATTCTTTTCTTGTGGGTAATTATTTAAATTTAAAAAAATAGTTTATAAGAAATTGTGTGAACAAAAGAGATCTATCCTCTTTATATATTGTTATAGATTATTCATTAATTAATACGTTTAGTTTTAAATATATATATATATATATATATATATTACAAATTTACTTTTTTTAAGAATAATGTATAAAAAGATAATTTATAAATTAGGTATGGTAGGTCACTCTCTTTATTATGAATAATATTTCACGAGTGTTGTTGTTATTATAAAATTGTTAGTATCTTTTGATCGTTATATTTTGCTCATCAAATCAAAAGTTAGAGGTGGGACAAAGACCTTCATTTTTTATTAAATTACAAATAATAAAATAAAAATAATATAAAAAATTACTTTTTATATTGAATTATTTAAATATATAAATATATAATAATGTTGTAACTTATATTATTAATAGTTACTAATCAAATTTTAATTATTTATTATAATGAAGTAATTTAATATATATACCAATAAGATTAATGAATTAGTGAGATATTATACTTTTAGCTCTTCTTATCATATAGTGACATATATATGTATTTCTTTAAACAATGGATTCACGAATACCATAGTATATATTTTTGAAGTAGCGAGGCTTTTCACTCTGAGAACCTAAAGTATGATGCATATTATATCTATTAGGAAAAAAAAAACTGAAAAATAACTTTATGTTGTGTGAACACAACACCTTCACAATTACACAATTATTCATTTAGACTTTTAGCACCCAAACCACTATTTGGTTTTAAAACTTGTTTCATTATATCCTTCTTGCTTACTCTTATAAAAAGAAAACTCAACCTATCATTTTACCAAAAAAAAAAAAACATAATGAAGGAAGTGGTTGATATTTAATATCTCTTGTAAAAGAAAAAACTAAGACATTTTACTAAAAGTTGTTAAGGCAAAGTAGAGAGAAGATCAACATTCACAAGAATCCGAGCAAATAAGTCTTATGGTGTAATAATCAAACTCAAGAAGAGTCTTAATCCCTTATGCAATTGAGAAAATTGTCTTCAATTGCCAAATATTACATGGATAAACCATACACACAAACTAAACCAAACATTATGTCTTGGTCAATTTCATGAAGGTAAGAATAATTTTTTTGATCCATACAAACATATAAAGACAGAAAGACAAACTCAAAGTTCCAACAGTAAAAACGCATCTCATATCCTAAAGGTTTATACCGTACTTAACTTTTTATAAAAATTTATATGCGTGAGAGAATTATCTTACTCATTTAACAAAATCTTACATAAAATGATTTTTACCCTCTTCTAATCGTTCTAAATACACATTTTTAATATTTTGAATAATAATTAAGTCATCTTTAATACATAAGAGAAAAACTGAAAAAAAATTATGTTACATTATTATTTAAAATTTAAGTGAAAGTTTTTCATTTTCTTTGGCCAAAGTTCATCAATGACTTATTTACTTTCTTATCATCTAAAAACCTCACAATATTTAATAACTTACAAAAACTTCATACATTTTATCATGAAAAAACATCCAATAATATTATTAAAAATAATAACTTTTCACCCTCATTCTTAAAATACAATCACTTCACAATTATTTTTTAAAATAAAATATTAAATTATAATAAAATAATAATTTATTTAATTGATGGTATTTTATTTTTTTTAATTATCAAAATATCATTACTCGATACCAACAATACCAAATTTGAAAGCTGCAAATCTAGAAACGCAATCACACTTGAAATTCATAAATCTTCTCATAACCTTTTAAAAGGATTAAAATTGAAATTTTAAAATTAAGAGTCAAAACAAATCTATTTGTCTTACGGTAGCCACATTATCCAAGCCATCAGAAATGTTACATGTGTCGTATTGACTAAATATTGATAGTTACGCGACCAATAATTTCTATTTTTTATTTTTAACAAAAATATATTTTAGGCAAGAAAGTTCAAACAAACATATTTTATTTAGATTTTTTAATTTATAATTTAAATGTTGAAATGAAAATATCTCATTAAAAAAAAATCAAAATATGGTTTTATTTAAATTTAATGAAATGTCGGGGTTGAATTCCAACTTAACTATAGCTGATTGAGAATTTGATTAAAACATAACAATAAAAATAAATGTAGTGGAAGTGAAAATCAATACGTATCTCAGACGTGCTTATCATGACAACTAAATGATGCTTGAACGGAAACACAACAAAATCTACATTGTTCGTTTTTTCTTTCTTCAATTTGAAAAATTCTAAATTTCTGTCAGTTAACACACTTGCTGATTTTTTCTGACGCGATTCTGAAACGTGTGGTTGGATAATATTACCTTTTTCAACGGATTCTTCAATTTTCAACTTTCGATGCAATAGTAATTAGTATGAAATATCTTCCATATTTTAGCTGTCTTTTTTTTAAGAAAAAAAAATCAGATCCTTTTATTCGCTGGCCACGTAATTAATAATTTAAACAAAACGCCCACTGAATTAATAATTTAAACAAAACACATCAAATCATCACCAATTAATCTGTCATTACAAAAACGTGGGGGAGAAGCAATTAATAATTCATACGACTGATTGCTATTCATATATTTTTTAAACAAAAATAAAATAAATTATTTTGAACCACAAACAATAAATAATATTATATATACATTATCTACTACTGAATCAATTAAAATTATACTTTTTAAATAATATTTTATTTTATTTTTTATTAATTTCTATCGAAGAAGTATATATTCAAATTTACTTTTCTCCTATTTTTTCATCAACTTATTTCTGCTGTAATTTTCTTCTGTTTATTTCTTTCTATTCAACAAACACGATCTTAACTTTGGATCTGAATCGTGAGAAGGATAATATAAACATATTTATAGCGGAAACTCAGGGTATTAGAAAGTCATTAAGAGGTGGATTAATATATTCTTTGAGATACTACATATATTAATTAAAATGCAAATGATGCAATCGTGGCTACTCCACATTGCATCAATCACAGACCAGATGTACCTGCCACGAACTTAATAATACAAAATTTGGGATGTCATCATTCTATTTGACTTTATAATTAAAAATTAATAATTAATTGTGTCTTTCAAGATATTTAATTTTTTTTATCAAATATTAATCTTCATTCTTTATTTATCTTTATTAGATATTATAAATGCATGTTTTTATTATCAGATAGCATTTATTTTTAATCATTAATAATGAAAGATTTTTTGAATCAATATTATTTTAAAATTCATAAAAAAAGAAATATTTTTTTGGCAACTAAGTTAAGGATAAAACGGAAGAATGTATATAATTATAAAAATAAAGTTTCCCTCGTACAGCTAAGACTTAGTTAGATATGCTGTGATTTTGAAAAAATGAAGCAAAGCAAAGTTTCCCGACAGGTTGATGGAAACCGTACGCTGAAACAAACTGTCCAACGTGTGCAGTCCCATTCTTTGAATTCTACTCTTTAAAACATTCAGCTTCAATCATCCGTGAATTTGCACATTCTGAATGAAGATCTGAAAAGAGTGAATAGAAAGCTTTCAGTTTGAGTTGAAGTGTCTGAGTTTGGATTTTGGATTATTTTTTCTCAGACCAAGAGGTTAAAAAGAAAAAATGATGGAGGTTGTGATTGTTGCACTTGCGGCTACACTTGGGAATCTTCTGATGGGATGGGATAGTTCAACTATTGCAGGTTTGCATTTCTTCTTTATCTGTGATTATGTTGTGTCTAGTGATTTTTCAGTACTACACACATATGTTTCACTGAAATTCTGAATGTCATGTATGAATTATGATAAAATTAATGACGGTTTTTATCCTGGTATTATGAGTTGGGAGCATGAAGCTAAAAATGATTACCCTAGTTTTGAATTAATTAGGATAGGAATTGCAAAAGGGTGTGTTAGATCTCTTTACTTAAATTGAACAAACATGTCGGTACTTTTTTTTGCAGCTGGTATGACCTACATCAAGAAGGAATTTGTTTTGGAGGCGACAATTGAAGGGCTAATTGTGTCCATGTCGTTTATAATCGGTACTATTGTGACAATATTCTCTGGGGCAGTGTCTGATATGATTGGAAGACGCCCTATGCTGATAACATCCTCAGTTATGTTTTTCGTAAGTGGTTTGATAATGCTTTGGGCTCCTAATGTTGTTGTTATTCTGTTAGCGAGGATAGTGGATGGGGTTGCCATTGCTCTGGCTGTTACTCTTAATCCTCTCTACATATCTGAGATAGCACCGGCCGATATCAGAGGCCAATTGAACACTTTTACTCAGTTTGCTTGTTCTGGTGGAATGTTTTTGGCTTACATTTTGGTGTTCTCAATGTCCTTGACTGTCTCACCAAGTTGGAGACTCATGCTTGGAGTTATTTCAATTCCTGCTGTTGCCTACTTTTTACTGACTATGTTTTACCTGCCTGAGTCTCCAAGATGGCTTGTGAGCAAAGGCCGGCTACTTGAGGCTGAAAGAGTTCTGAAAAGGCTTCGTGGCACTGATGATGTTTCAGGTGACACTGAATTTGCGCTTAGTGTTATTTTTTTATTCGTTGAACTGAATCAAATCAACATTTTGTTTGTATTGATTAGGACTTAACTTTGATGTGTAGGGGAATTGGCGTTGCTGGCTGAGGGTCTGAGCCCTGGGGGTGAAGCCACTTCCATAGAAGAGTATGTAGTTGCCCCAGCTAGCGAGATTCTTGTTAACCAGGAAGCAGCGAAAGATTATATAAAGTTATATGGTCCCAATGAGGGGGTTACAATGGTTGCTCAACCAGTGAGTGGACAGGGTAGCTTGATATCTCGTAGTATGTTGTCTCAGCAAGGAAGCTTTGGAGGTCTCACTAGTACTGGTCTTAAGGATCCTATTGTCACTCTCTTCGGAAGTTTGCATGAGAATACTCTCCCTGACAGTGGAGGTTCACGCAGCATGCTAATTCATAATGCCAACAGTATCTTTAGCATGGGAGAGCCAGAGTCCAGTCCCTTTGGTACCAGTGACAACCTGCATGCGCCACTAATGTCATTTCAAGGGGGTGGTGGTGAAAGGGCTCATGGATCCAAGGACATGTTGGGTATGAGGAGCAATAGCAGCCTGAGAAGTAATAGTAGTTTGGCTCATGGGAATGCGGTTGACACTCCTAAAAATACAAACATTGGTGGAGGTTGGCAGTTGGTTTATAAATCAGCTGATGGTGTTGGGGGTGGGAAAAGAGAAGGGCTCCAAAGGGTTTATTTGCATGCAGAACCTGGTGCAGTGTCTCACTCTCAGCATGCTTCATCATTTGTTTCAACTTCTGGCTATGACATACCAATAGATGGTGGTGAAGCGTATCAAGCTGCTGCTCTTGTCAGTCAGTCAGTTCTAGGAACTCATGATTTGTTGCATCTGCCAGAAGTTTCTGCAAAAGGCTCAAAATGGAGAGCTCTGCTAGAACCAGGAGTCAAGCGTGCCTTAGTTGTTGGCGTAGGACTTCAAATTCTTCAACAGGTACTAGTAGTAAGCATAGTAGTAGTATTGCCTTACTTGACTATGTTGTAATGATTGATATTCCATGCATTTCATCTTAAAATTGAATGTTTAGTGGCTTTAGAATTATGCCATGAAAAACCAGTACCCACGAGGAAGTTGTTCTTTGCACTCTGTTGTATTATATTTTAACTACATCATCAAAGATGGAGGATCAATAATCGTGAAGATAATCACTATTAGAAGTCTTGTTTGAATGAATTATTGTTCCCACCTTATTTGTAGGTTGTGAGGTGTATCCTAATATCCCATCCTATCTTTAACATACAAAATCCTTTCTTACTTTGAAGTTGCTCTACAAAATAATGTCTTGTGGATCTTAGGAGTAGTTTGGTTTAAGAAAACGTTTCCTGCTATCATTCTGTGTTGCAAATATTTTGAAAACATAAACAAAATGAATTCACCTTTGAATTTTTTGCTAACTATTATTGAAAGCAGGAAATAGAAATAGATAATGTTTTCTCAAACTAAGCAAGCCTTTAGTTGTTTGCAATATTAGTATTCTCATCTCACCTTTCCTTTTCCTCATCTCATCTTTCTAACAATTTGGACCAAATTCTTGGATATATAGTTTTAGGAGTTTTTCTCCTAGCAATTTTAAATTAGTTGAAGCGAATGATATTCACTATGAAGACCTGCACATGCACTTCGGCTTCCTTTGTGATTCTGAAAATATAATATGCATTGCAGGCTGCTGGCATAAATGGGTTTCTGTACTATGCTCCCCAAATTCTTGAGCAGGCAGAAATAGGAGCTCTTTTATCAAATTTGGGCCTTAGTTCAGCATCTTCTTCTTTTCTTGTAAATGTCATTACAACATTCTGTATGCTTCCTTGTATAGCTCTTGCAATTAGACTCATGGATATTTCTGGCAGGAGGTATGTTTCATCTATGACTTGGCTTAAATTTCATGTCGATACTGTCTCTGTTTCATGTGTTTTCCGTAGCCATATTATAGCATTGTAATCACAGCAATATTGTTCAATTTCTACAGTCACAATTGTTTCATTCTTCTTTTTGCTACATTGTCATACTACTACTGCCGTTGGTATTTGACAGGATTGCTTTTTTTTTTTTTTTTTT
>Ga0209489_104585_pt1 | contig 25253 bp, 21 predicted proteins | sample SiratrowhiteBW_FD_187527 | JGI IMG/M metagenome (GOLD analysis project Ga0209489, IMG submission 187527) | Root nodule microbial communities of legume samples collected from California, USA - Siratro white BW (SPAdes) (version 2) | ecosystem: Host-associated > Plants > Roots > Nodule | place...
AAAAAGAAAAAAAAAAAAAGAAGTAAAATCCAATAATACACACCAATCACATCAAGATTCGGGCAAAAAGGGCAAATGTCCATAGAGTTCCCTCGTCCACCAAAATTATTATTATCCTCCTCCCTTTTCCAGCCACATTTTTTTTTTAATTTTCCTTCGCATTATCTCTTTTCTCACATGCAAATATCAATACAAAATAATAAAAAAAAAAAATCAAGGAACAGATTTTTTTATATTTTAATTATTATAGAAAAATATACAATATTCTTATTTTGGAAGGTCGTGGCAAACTCCGATGGTAGCATGCATCGACATGGCATTCTCGGCGGACATGGCCGCGGCTCTGTCACCTTCGTACCAGTGTTTCTTCAAGCCTCCTCCATCGTTCTTGGGCCTGGGCTTGGGCCTGGAGTTTCAAAGGAAGGGAAGAAGGCTTCGTAGACACTTCAACTTGGTCATCAGCGCCCAACTCTCTAATTCCTTTTCCTTCAGTTTCGGTCTCGACTCTCCGGTTCGTATCTTTTCTCTTTTGCAACTTTTTTTCTTTTTTCAGCTTATGATACACTAGTGTTAACTTATTTTTTTAAGTTTATTTACTTCAATTACTAATTCTGACGCGAGTACTGTAATTTGATAATGGTCATAAGAAAGTTAATTAAAATAATGGTGATGTGAGTGGAAATGTCCTTTTGAAATTATTTTATTGTATGAATTTTTTATTCGTCATGTCTGGTACACATAATATGTTGTCAGACAAGTTTTCTTTTTATTTTTTATGTGGATTAAGGCCCAGATTTTATGTAAAATATTGTGTTTGATGTGAGAGTGTATTTGAGGGTAGATGATGCTTTCTACTTGTTGGGGAGTTTAAATAATACTATGATTTTGTTAATTATTGTTCGGTGTGATATTAGCTACGAAATCGATCTGGATTGGATTATCCTGTTTTTGAAATGTATGTTCTAGGAAATGACAAAACATATGTATGTGAAATTTTCTGGTGTTGTTTTCGATAAACCATCAGGGAGAACATTACCTAAACAGTTAGGGAACTGTATCTGAGTTTAGTTTAGTTTTTTAAATCAGGGGTGTGTATGAGAAGCTTAGATATGGAGCCCATTTTTGCTTTTTTGTTGGTTCACATGTAATAAACAGTGTGTTTGTTTTAAATTTTAATAGAATTAATTTTGAAATCTGTTAAAGAATTGGTTTTGAAAGAATCGATTTGCTTTTGGAAGTGAGTTTTTAAAAGTGAGTTTAGGGGAGGGAGACGAGATGGAAGGAAGAAGGGAGATTTTGATTAGATATCCTGTTTAGTTAAGAGGCGGGGAGACAAAGTAGTCATTTTCTTGTTTGGTTCACAAAGAGAAAATAAAAGGTTTAAAAAACTAATTTACTGTCATACTTTTATAATTTTAGATTTCAAAATATAAATAAAACTATTTTTTTTATACACTTGAAATGTTTTAAATCACCTCTCTTGTAAATTGTCCAGTAAATTTTGCTCCCCTCCCGCTTCCTGATAATTGAATCAAACAGGAAAGGTATGAAAAAACTCCTCCCTTCTTCTTCCTTCCATTTTCTTCTAACTAAATACCATGTACCAGAATTTATTTTGTTCGGATAGTAAAGTATTATAGCTTTAGCAGTGTAAAATATAGTATTTTTTGTAGGTTTCACATATAAAATCAATTCTTGTCAACTGAAAATTACAATTTTATTTCTCTGAAAATCAACACTACTCATGGTAGAATTGATTGTGTACCCAAAATCTAAAACTAAATTATGTACCCCAATGTCAAAAAACTCCTCATACACGTATATGAGGGTCATTGTACACTGCCTTGCTCAAAATCTAAAACGACTGTTCAATTCATTTTTGAGGTCCTTTTTTTTATTAATTTTGAATGTGTGCTTTAGCATATTGTTGGTGTCCGTCATCTTGTTCTTCTTCGTTTTCTCTTTTGTTTAATATTTCAGTTTACATGCATTAATAATTTAACTCCTGTTATTCATGTCATGGACTGACATCCATCTTTCAAATTTGTTTTTGATACTTTTCTTTATAGAATTTGAATTCCTTCCAATCCAATGATACATCACGGTTGTCTTGGATGGGTCCAGTTCCAGGTGATATTGCTGAAGTCGAGGCATTTTGTAGGATCTTTAGGAATTCAGAAAGGCTTCATTCTGCATTAATGGATGCATTATGTAACCCGTTGACTGGTGAGTGTAGTGTTTCATATGAGGTTCCATCAGATGAGAAACCTCAACTAGAAGATAAAATAGTTTCTGTCCTTGGATGCATGGTATCCCTTGTGAACAAAGGAAGGGAGGATATTCTTTCTGGAAGATCCTCAATTATGAATTCCTTTCGTGCTGCAGATGTTAGCACAACAGAGGATAAGCTCCCCCCACTTGCCCTTTTTAGGAGTGAGATGAAAAGGTGTGCTGAAAGCTTGCATGTAGCTCTCGAAAACTATTTAATACTTGATGATGATCGAAGCTTAAATGTATGGAGGAAACTTCAAAGACTGAAGAATGTCTGCTATGATTCTGGTTTTCCTCGTGGGGAGGGTTTTCCTTGTCACACACTATTTTCAAATTGGAATCCTGTATATTTATCTGCTTCTAAAGAGGACATGGAAACCAACGACTCAGAAGCAGTGTTTTGGAGTGGTGGTCAGGTAACAGAAGAAGGCCTGAAGTGGTTACTGGATAAAGGATATAAAACCATTATAGATCTCAGAGCAGAGACTGTAAAAGACAACTTCTATCAAGCGGCTTTACATGATGCTATTTCATCTGGAAGAATTGAATTGGTAAAAATCCCAGTTGAAGCTAGGACTGCACCTACAATGGAACAGGTAGTGAGGTTTGCGTCTTATGTTTCAGATTGCAGCAAAAGGCCTGTCTATCTTCACAGCAAGGAAGGAGTTTTAAGAACATCTGCCATGGTCTCTCGATGGAGGCAGTACATGACTCGATCTTCATCGCAAATTGTTTCTAATCCACCGGTTACACCCTATGACATGTTATCACGTTATACAAATGAATCTGCTAAACTTCGGGATTCTTCAATGACTGCAGAGAGATCCTCCCTGGAAAAGGATTTCAATTCATTTACAGAGAATTTGGACTCAACACACAGTTCTGTTGGAACATTTGACAGAAGTACCTCTCAAAAGAAGTATAATGGTAAGGCACAAGGTACTACAGCCTTGAGTGAAGTTTCTACTGATAATAAGGAATTATCAGAAGCCACGCCTGCTAATGAGGATGGATCTTTTTCAACTGACTTCAGCAAAATTAACCCTTTAAAATCTCAAGTTCCTCCTTGTGATATTTTTTCCAAAAGAGAGATGTCAAAATTTTTGGGAAGCCGGAAGATCTCACCACCATCTTATGTCAATTATAAAAGTAGAAGGTTGGAATTCTCTCTGCAACCAAGGAACATGAATATCACAAGGTTAGAGGGAGGTGTGGGTGTCAGCAGTAGTGATAATCCCATACCTAAAACAGTAGGACCAGAAAGTTCAAATGGATCAGCCCATGTGAACTATCCATCTAGAGAGTCCCAGATTACAGTTGATGGCAATTGGAACTTAGTGAACGGGAGCACTTCTAGTTCTGTTAGGACAACAGTAAATGGATTTAGTGAACATGAATACATGACTAATGGCAACGGTTCCAACATTGGGAAAAATGATTTTAATAATGTCACTGCTAACTCTCAAAGGATTGAAGATCATATGGTTAAAGATAGGTTAGCCTTAAATGATGATGACTTGGGATCCATTGAAGGAGATATGTGTGCTTCTTCAACAGGAGTTGTAAGAGTGCAATCAAGAAAGAAGGCTGAGATGTTCCTAGTTCGAACAGATGGATTTTCTTGTACCAGAGAAAAAGTGACTGAATCTTCTTTGGCTTTCACTCATCCTAGCACTCAGCAGCAGATGCTTATGTGGAAGTCCATGCCGAAGAATGTATTGTTGTTGAAAAAACTTGGGGATGAACTAATGGAAGAAGCAAAAATGGTAAGGATTTTCTTAGACTCCAAAAAGCATGAAAGTGGTTCAAAGAAATGGTCTTCATGTTAGAGTTTATAAAAATATTTTTGCAAAAAGATTTAATATTGAACATGATAATCATTGGCATTGTTTTCCATCTTCTATGCCTGCAGTTCTATTGTATCTTTGATAAACCTTATATACACATCTCCACCATTAATCTAAAGAACCATAGTTGTTGGATTGTGGTTGTGCTTAGCTTTTTAGCAAAAGGCTTGTGCTTGGTCTGTCTCATGTAGTAAATAAATTGATTTAAGATAGCGATGAAACTTATTTAAAGAAACAAGCCTCGCTTGAGAATTACTCCTTGCCTTGACTATTTAATAGTTCCTGTAATAAAATATAGAAAAATGTTATATAGTTGTAGATTATATTGTTTTAGTATTTTATGTATAATCCTTTACCATTATATAAATATTTTTCATATTATTTTGCAATTATATAATTAGGTAACGGATATTTATGAATTTTTGTATGGGTTTTCATTAAAAGTCCGTGTTGTATGAGATTTCATTTAAGATTTGGACTCATTTAAGGTTGAGTTCTTTTATTGTGCTTGTTATAATAACCGATTATTTATGATTGATAGATTTTTATTATTTATTAATCATTCAAGCATCAAATATTTTGAATTCCTTGATAATGATTAAGATAATTGTAAAATCCAAAGCTATAACATTTTTTTGTCCCTTTCTTGGATTAAATTTCGAAGGATTTTTCGAATATGGAAAATTGGATAGATGAAAAATATTGGTTAAAGTGTTGCTTTCTCAACATTTAGATGTAAAATATAGAAAATAGGATACTGAAATTTTTGCTCCGCAATGTTTTGGGGATGGCATGATCTAGATTTTCAATAATAAAGAATGGACCAAAAAGGACATTAATTCTACTTCCTTGTCTAATAAAAGACTTGGAGGAATTTAGGAATAAAATCTGTTAGGGAACATGAGACTGGAGTAGTTTTGAGCTTTGAATAGTATAAAGAGCATTTGGTCTGTTTTTAACTCAAATGTTAATTGGAAGTATTTATTATGAACTTCTCTAAATAATTTCACTACATACATTCTCAATAGTTTTTATATTTAATCTGCAGGTTGCTTCTTTTCTTCATCGCCAAGAGAAAATGAATGTTCTTGTGGAACCTGATGTGCATGACATATTTGCTAGAATTCCAGGCTTTGGATTTGTTCAGACCTTCTACAGTCAAGATACCAGGTGCTGGCATTTGTAAATTTATGTGAATAGCTTCAGAGCAGCTTTTTCTGTTCCTAAAAAAGTGTTGCTTTCATTCTTTTTTGTTTAACATATAAAGTGTGTTTGATTCAGTAATCTACATGAACAAGTAGATTTTGTGGCATGCTTGGGTGGAGATGGCGTTATACTGCATGCATCAAATCTATTCAGAGAAGCGGTTCCCCCTATTGTGTCATTTAACCTAGGCTCCCTTGGTTTTCTAACTTCTCATGATGTAAGCATTTCAAATTCATAATTTATTACTATGTGTGTATATATAGCTTTATTTCCATTTTTTGAGTTTTGTACTACTCTGTCTGCAGTTTGAAGATTACAAGCAAGACTTACGACAAGTTATCCATGGAAATAATATGCGAGATGGTGTGTATATTACTCTCAGAATGCGTCTCCGATGTGAAATTTTCCGTAAAGGTAAAGCGATGCCAGGGAAAGTATTTGACATACTCAATGAGGTTGTTGTTGATCGGGGGTCCAATCCATACCTTTCAAAGATTGAATGCTACGAACATGATCGACTTATAACCAAAGTGAGTTTTATTCAGTCACCATAATATGCCTTCTCAATATCTGTTCATTTTCTTCTATATTTTGTTAAACTCTTGGAAAGAGAGAAACGTTGAGCTAAAACCAGGTGCTTCTGATACAGCACGGATACTTGTGTATATTGAGAAAATAGAATCAATACAATAAATAGAGGAGATTTGATATCCTTTAATGACAAAGATATGACACGTGAATAAATAAAAACATTCCTAATAATACCTACATAATCTATATATTCATCATTATGTAGCATCAATTCCTTATTTTTATAATTGTAACATATTCCATGATGGGAATAGTAAATATTTCAAATTTCACATCTCAAATCACTTTTATTAAGCAGTGGCATACCTTCTGTATGATGAATGTCATGCATTTCAGGTACAAGGTGATGGAGTCATCGTGGCCACCCCAACGGGAAGTACTGCATATTCTACTGCTGCTGGAGGTTCCATGGTAAGCTTGTGAGAGTTTTACACTTTTACTCACAATGGAATTATTAGATATGTTGATTTGATATTCTTGCTTTTGACCAAAGCTTCTCTGGGATGCTTTCTCTTCACGAGTGGTAGACTTTGAGTATTGCTTTGTGTGTTCCATATTTTACAGCTTTGCACTGTAGGTGGAAACCTAAGGTTAAATTACATTTTTAATCCCATTTAATTTCTTATTCGCGATCTTGGTTTTCCTATTTTATTTCTTGCGATTTATGTCAGCAGATTTTAGAATACAATGTTTGTCTAATTTTCAACTTCACATACATTTATTACTTTTATTTTTTTATATTTTAATTAATTTAGTTTTTTGGTATCTTAGATGAAATCTTAACCTAAGGGGTTCTACTGAACCAAAATAAAAAACAAATAAAACATGTGCAAATTTGAGGATTAGATAGAAATAGCACATTTTTTAAAATGTGGAGAGTAAAAGTGCAGGAAAAAAAAAAATAGGTGACCAAAATCAGGGATTTGGAGTTTAAAGGGGACTAAAATTACAATTTAACTTGAAAGATAACTGCATGAGATTCTTTATAATGTAACAAGGTGGTAGTAAAATTGTTCGATTTTAAATTCTCTTTTTCCTATTTGGCAAATGTTGGAAGACAATGCACAATGAGTCACATCGTACGATATCTAAAAACTTTTATGTGTATTTTATTTTCTTCTTTCAAATTGTCCCTTAAATAGTGTTTTCCTTTTATTCCTTGCTTTCGTAAAAAAATAGGTTCCATGCTATGCTTACATTTACCTTATCCCCTAAAGATAATACACTTTAATTTACACTTGAATTGTAGCTTATCGTACATATCAACTAGGAGTACTGAATACATGTGGTAAGAGTAAATCATTCCTTAGAAGTCATGAAGTAAACACTTGTTCCTCTTCAAGACAATGGATGAAGAATTATTGACAAAGTTTGGATTAGTATAGAAATTGATATGAAGAAATCAGCAAAGGAAAGGGTAAAGAATAAAACTAAAAAAGCTCAATAACTTTCTTCTCTGCCTCTTTCATTCATGGTGCTGGTCTTGAAAGGACCAAAATTACGAGAAATTAGTACATGTTTGACACATGTTAATTATTCTAACAGAAAATACACTTAGTAGAGACAACTCATAACAGCTCATGGTAGGTCGAATATAGTCTTTGAGCCATGTGGATTTGTTAATCTTTCTAGTGGGCATGTTGATGAGTTTGTATATTTGTCGTGATGTGGATGTTGGTGTGGTTTGGGCTTTGTTGGTGTTGGGTGGTAGGGAATACAGATTGGGCTTTGTTATTGGGTTGGAGGATAGACCTAACAAACCTTGTTAAAATAAGTTTTGATGTCATCTTAAAAATAAGTTTAACTTATCTTCACAAAATTAGCTTGTAACGTGAGTCTTGCATGCATTTATATGCTATAATTTGATCATATCCCTAGTGGATGCAGGATTTCTAATAGATGCTAACAAGAACAAAGGTCTAGTTTAGTAAACAACTTAGCAACAGTGAATTCATCAAACAATTCTTTTAGTGTGGGAATCGGAAAATGGAATCAACACAAAAAAGCCATGAGCGGCCTTTTTTTAGTATCATTAGAGAGGAAAAGGGAGCCCTGGTTGGTTGGATAATACTCTCTTTTAACATACTGGTGACCAGGATGTCATTGTTTGTTTATGGGCATATGGATGTGGGGGCTTAAGTTGACCAAGGCAAATTAGGTAATATGGGAATATGGTGGTTGTGGGGGAATTTTGGGGTAGGCCACAAGGTGTGGAAAAAAGATATTGAAATTCCTAAATAAGGGTATTGATAACGAGGTTGGTAGTGGGAAGGGGCTACGGAGAAACTTTTTCATTTTCAAGGTGGTGATAGGTGAACTAGTGGAGAAAGGCAATAAAGTCAGTGTGTATGAACTGAGAGATTGGTGGAATGAAGTAAGGAGTGGTGGAGGAAGACCAAAAAAGGGTGATAGGACAGTTGTTATACCTGGAAAGCATAGGGGTAGAAACATCACTCGTCATTGGGCTTAAGGATCTTACTAATGCATGCCTAAAACAACACATCCCCTTCAATGGGGATAAGGCAAAATGGTATTAAACAGGTGGGACTGGATGGAGAGGGTGACATGGGGGTAGCAAGAGCATTGAATGCCCTCTCCATTGCAACCATTACAAAGAATGGGGTGGTGGGGATGACGCATAGGTGTAAGTGGGATGGGATGTCAACTTGGGTTGTAGGATATTGCAGGAGTTAGCCATGGCTACCAAAATGGTTACGGGTAGATGTGTAATGTGACCTTGAAATCTGAAAGGTGTTTCAAGATGGCGTGTCAATGATGGCTTGGAAGGATAAATGGAAATGTATCGGTTCAGTGGTGATGAGGTTGTTTGGGTGGAGGTTGTGTTTGGTTGTGGAATGGAATCATCTCCCAACAAGAGGACGACGGTACGTACACTTATGACCAGGATAGAATTTTTCATCACAATGTAACAAAGGCAAGCTGCCCTACATCGTTGGAGTTTGGTTGAGGTAATTTTTGTTTTTGGGTATGATAGAAATGGGGGCAAGTTGTGGGTTGGAATTGGTTGGGACGGCTGGTGGTAAAAGGTTTTGTGATGGTTGTGGGAGGTAAGGAAAATGGTGTGAGGATTTGGGTTTAGAGTCTTGGATTTTGGACTCCACTAACTTAGCGAGACGAAGTGCTTGAGAGATAGATGTTGGTTGTGGTATTGCAAGTTCCCTGCATATCTCGAGAACGAAGCTGGAAATTAAACAGTTGAGGATCCCTTCTGATCTAAACCCGATGACCCTATTGCATAATCTTCCATAGATAGCTTGGTAATGAAAGACTCGAACACATTGGCAAAGCTTGAAGAGATCTGCTTGGTGGTTAGCATATGTTGATGAGCCAAACGTATTTCTAAAGCCTTTCCAAAAGTAGGGCAACTACGTAATTGGTGATTTTGGCACATGCACTTAAACCACCTTAAGTATCCCCACGCATGAAGAAAGAAGCCATGTGGAGGCGGGACTCCCAAGAAATTTGGTAAGAATGGAAGTACCTTGAAACAACCAATCTAAAGGATTTATGCCTTCAAAAAAGGGTAGTTGAAGTTTAGGAAAACGGAAAGGTGGGGGATGGGGTGGTGAAAGAGATGCAAGGTTGTGTGTGGTTGTAGTAGTGGTGGTGGTGGCACCATTAAATACTGGTTGAAAAGGGACTTGGCCAGACGAAGAGGTAAATGTTTGAAAGGGTAAGGTAACGGAATGGTTTATGGCTTTGTTGTCTATAGAAAAAGGTTCGGAATGGGTGAGGGTATCCACGAGGGATGTGAGAACATGTTGAAGTTGGTCGTTTCTAACCTCCGGGTAAGATTGATGAGCTTCCATGGCGGATTGAAATTTGAAAGGCTGTATGGCATTTTCATTTAGGTTGCGGTCCGCATTGAATTACGTTTGCAGATTGACTAATTTGTCCAGGATAATCTGGAGGGTCCCTTCCATGTCTTTATTTGGTTTAGGACCGTGGAGGTAGGTCAATGAAAGCATGGTACGAAAAACTCAACAAAGGAAGGGAAAAATAAAGAATAAAACTGAAAAAATCTTAATAACTTTCTTCTTTGCCTTTTTTATTCATGGTGTTGGTCTTAAAAGGACCAAAATTACAAGAAACAGTACAGGTATGGCTCCTATTAATTAATCTAACAGAAGCAGAGACAGCTCATGGTAGGTCAAATGTAGTCTTTAAGCCATATGGATTCCAGTGATGAGTTTGTATAGTGGGAGGCCCACTATCAGAAACATAGAAGTCATCTTGTACGCTTTTGTCATAGAACTTCTCAAACGTGATATATGTACATCTTCTAATGGTATGGTGTTCCTATATCAGTGCAATATATGGACCAGTTTTAGTTTATACTGGAATTCTAATTGTTTTCCTTGATGTTTTAATCTAATATCAGAAGAATACTTGCAGGTCCATCCAAATGTTCCTTGCATATTATTTACTCCAATCTGTCCACATTCACTCTCCTTTAGGCCAGTTATACTTCCAGATTCTGCACAATTAGAATTAAAGGTGAAGTTAATCTTCCTCTCCCTCCTAACAGAATCATATTGGATATTGTTATTTCATGGCTTATGATGTGTCTCCAATGTCAAATGTTTTCCCTTTTTGAGCTAAGTTGAGTTGCATCACCGGCTTGGTGAATAGAGTTCCGTGTTCATTTGTGTTTAATAAATTAAGGTTAGGTAAAAGGATGTGAGTTGCATACTTAAATAGGGTTTATTCATAACAGATTCCGGAAGATGCAAGAAGTAATGCATGGGTTTCATTTGATGGGAAGAGAAGGCAGCAACTCTCGCGAGGTGATTCTGTCCGAATATCTATGAGTCAACATCCCCTTCCAACTGTTAACAAGTTTGACCAAACGGGTGATTGGTTCCATAGCTTGATTCGCTGCCTAAACTGGAATGAGAGGCTTGATCAAAAGGCTCTGTGATGCATGTGAGAGTGAAGAACAGATATGCATTAACCCTTGGGAGAAAAACTTGTATAATTACTGTACAGCTTGTACATTGAGATTACACAACTTAGATATATAGCAGATACCCCCACTTTATTTTTACATTGGCTACCATTGTGAAGATAGGGTTTGCCAATGGTTTTTTCAACACGTTATAATGGCAAGATGCTCTTGTATATACATTTTATAAGTAGTAAATTTTGTATTCTGAGGAATAATATTTTGTGGAATATTAAATTTAGAAATGATATTCTCGAAAACATGTTCGGTAGTATTTAATAATTTTATTAAAAAAGTTAAAATTAATTTCATTTAAAAATGAAAAAAAGAAAGATAAAAGAATGTAGTGGGAATATATAGGTAGTTATTGAAGTCAGTGACTTCTCATTTTTGTGGGAATACGGGATACTCACCCTCCTTTTCTTTAGAATAAAAGTAGTTTAAAATGTGAAGGCTTAATTTTCCTGGAAAAAAATAACCAATAATATATTTTCATAACTTCCTAACAGACATGGAAATGTTCATTTTAAATTCGTGATTGTGCTTTTATCTTTTTAGAATTATTCTCTTTTTATGCTTAATCAATTTATTAATATTTCTTTTTAATAATTTTTTTATGAGATATATTGTTCTTAACTTGAATATATGTTTTGAAGTCCCGTGTAAAATGAGTGAATTTTTGTTTTGATTCCTTGTAAAAAGAATTATAGTTCTTTTAAAATTAAAAAACATTAATTTTGACACATATGATATGACACTAGTTAAGTGTTTATATATTTAAATAAAGTGACCATTTCAAGTAAAACATTCCGTTGTTGTAATATAATATAAACGACACCTAAAAAATAATATCTACATAGACCAATTATAAAAGTTTAGTGTACACGGTGAATGAAGAAGAAAACGGTAATTATTGAACTTTGCCTATAGCACGAGTCACAAAATTTATTTTCCTTATAACAATGTATATTGCATTCTTTTAGAATCTGGAGCACAGTATACGCATGTCTTGGTCTAAAATGCCACAAAAGTAAATTATTATTTGTAGTATATAAAGAAACTGAATTTACATTGAAATTGTTTGAATGATAAAAAGTAGAAAAAACATAAAGATCATCGTTAATTTTCCTTAAAACAAGTTTGGTTGATATCCTGTGATTATCTTATGCAAAGTAGATTATCATATTTGAGATTAAAGGACCAAAGTAAATTTAGTACCAATCTTGTTAACAATAATGATAGAAGAGTTTGAAAACTTATGTTTTTCTATTAGTTCTTCTTCCAAGAACCTCAATCTCATCAACCTTGTAAGATCTATTCTAGATGTAAGAATAGTAACAAACAACGAATTGTAATCATTCAACAAACTATCGATGTGTTCTTTAGACGAGAAAGGCACACCCATATCCACCGTCTTCTTGATGTCCAGATTTCTGTTTGAAACGATCCTTTTTTGAGCTTTCACTTGAATCTTGAATTTCTTGATTTTGGACCACAATCAAGAAAATCGTGTGATGAGAAGCTGCCAAGTTTGAGTGAAGGTTTGAAGATCTGCCATTTTTGTTAAGATAGGTGTCGTAATAGAAGAAAGAAGTCACACCAATGTGAGTTGGTCTTGCTGATCATATTGAAGATATTTGGGGTTGACACTATTCACTTGTGCAGATTTAGCATCAACAAATTGATGAGGAACATTGTTACCTTCAAGAAAGTTTGAAAGATTGAGTCCACGTACCATGCAAGCACATGTGAAGTGGTTGGGAACAGTGGAAGAAGAAATATACATAGGAAAGAATGAAGGTTGCACAAGAACAGAGGAAGAAGAGGACATGGAAAAAAAAAAAAAAAAAAAAAAAAAAAAAAAAAAAAAACTAGTTCATGATACCATCTTAGAAGATTGAAAAGGAAAGTTGTATTTCATCCCTACGTAGAACAAAGATACAAGAGTTATTATATAAAGTACAGGCACACGTTAAAGCCACGAGTGTCTGACCCACATGTGCGCCTAACGCTCCTACACAAGTCTGGCACAGTATTCCCATCTGAAAGTGAGGGATTTTGCATTAGTTTCAAAAACTTAGAGCAGGTGGGAATTATACAGAAGCTTAGAGAGGTGTGATATATTCATTAGTTTCTCCTTTCCCACCCTCATTACACATTGCTTTTTGTCTACGAATGGAGAGGTGAATGTTAATTGTTTTCATGGCTCTTATGAGTTAATCAGGATGTTGAGCAATTATTAATCAGGCGTTAATGCTTTTAAGGATGTTTAGCGGTTATTAATCACGCGTTAATGCTTTTAAGGATATTGTTTTCAAAATAAACAAAGTCTATTTGGTTTGGAGATGTGAAAGGCACACTTAATGTAACATGGATAAAAGATACTTCCACAAGGGTGAAAGGCACACTTAATGTAACATGGAAAAAAATACTTCCACAAGCCGTGGACAATTATGACGTGTAACAAATTATATATGTGGCAAAAAGTATTGTTAATGTGGCAAAAAGTAAATATGTAAATTTAAAATTATTGATGTATTTTTTATAAATAGATATTAAATAAATGATTTAATATTAAAAAATAAAATAATAATATTATTAATAATAATTACTTACTTAATATAAAAATATCTTTATATTTTTGAAGTATTTTTCCAAAGTTTTCACATATATAATATTTAATTATTATATTGTCCTTGTCTAGAAAAAAAAATTGAAAAATGAAAAGACACGTTTCATGCTAATTTTAATCACCAACTCTCCATCTCTCTTGGACCCATAAACTAAATAATAAAAAAAATCAATTTTTTACATGTCATTATTGTTAAGTGATTGTATGCCACGTAAGGTAAAGTATCAGCACTCGTGTAACATATATTGAAAATAAAAGAAAGTCTTTGACAACAGCATGAAAATTACACCCATTTGCCAATGGTGACATGACATGTCTTGAATACGTGATGACGATTTTGGTATTTTAAAATATCATTATACACCTTTACCATTTTCACCCACCACAACAGTAAACCCTAAATCTTTTCCATTTTCACCCAACACAGGCAAAGATCCAGTTCAACAACTGGATTCTTTCTTCTGGTTTACCAAGATCTTAGTCATTTCACCTCTGTACTTTGATTAAGAGTTCAAAAGGCAAGGATTAGGTTTTTTTTGTGAATAGGTCCCTTAAACTAACCTATCCATGGGATAAACCCTCTGAGTTTCTTTCCTAGTCCTATGTGACAAACCAAAAAATTAATCCCTTACTGCAAAAGAAGAACCAACCACGAAAAACCTATAACGCGCCGACGAACCACCCACAAAAATGAACAATGACAAAGACAAAGGCCTTAGTGCAAAGACAAAGCCAATGATGTCACACAACTACAAATTAGAACTTTTTTACCTAAATAGCATTCTTTTACTTTTTATTTTCCTCAATAGCACTCTTTATTCTTTAATTCCTCAAATAACACTCTTTATTCTTTAATTTCTCAAATAGCACTCTTTTTAATTTTTCTTTTCTTTCTTTTTTTGCAAGGTTATATCAATTGTGTTATTTTTTTATTTATTTTATTTTTTGTTTTTTGTATGGTTACATCAATTGTGTTATTTTTTTATTTATTTTATATTTTATTTCTGTACGGTTATTTCAATTGTGTTGTTTTTTTAAGAGTTATTAAAAATTTTAATTATTAGTTGATTAAAATTAAATAAAAAATAATATAAAAATAATAGAATTAAATTTTCTTAAAAATTAATACAAAGAGAATAAAATAAAATATTTTATAGATTTTTTTAACTAATTAATCATAATAGAAAAATAAATGATAAATTATTTTATTTTAAATTTTATAATAAATTTAAATTTGGCATAATAAATTATATTAAAGATATCATTTGATTTTTTATAAAGATATCATTTGATATTTGCTAAAGATATCTTTTAATTTTTTATAAAGAGAAAATTTGATTTTCAACAAAATGTAATTGATTTTTGATAGAGATAAAATTTTGTAATTGTATTTTGTATTAAAATTGAAATCGGAAGAAAAAATTATAATAAATTATAAAATTGTTATTCGAATTAAAAATTACATTTTTATTTTGTTAAAAAATATCTAAATAATTAATAGAAAAAATAAAAAAAAGTTTTGATAAAGATAAAATTTGATTTTTTTTTATAAAGATTGAAATTGATTTTTAATGGAGTTAAAATTTTATAGAGATAGAATTTGATTTTTGATAAATATAGAATTTGGCTTTTGATAGAGATAAAATTTGATATTTGATAAAAATATCATTTGATTTTTTTATAAAGATTAATTACGAGCTTTGAACAGTGAATCGAGTTTGTAGGCTCCGTTCAATCTCCCCTTCTAGAGCCAATTTCACATTCAATGGCTTCCGTATATGTCATTGTTCACTATGATGGATCAATGAATAAGTGTCCCATTGAGGGAGTTACATTCACTTTTACAACACCAAAAGTAGTTTCCCTCGAAAGGGGTATCACCCTGCAAAGGATGAAAGAAGTCATTCTCAGAAAATTACATAGGACAGCAGATGAAAGAAGTCATCCTCAGAAAACTTCCATATAGAGGGACGTTATTGGTCACAGTAGCGCAAGATGGTCGCAATAACATATAACCGATTGCCTTCACCATTGTAGAGGGTGAAACTGCTGGGGCTTGGTTCTTTCTCTTGCGAAATCTACGAAGATATGTCACTCTGCAAGATGACCTCTCTCTCATTTCTGACCGCCACGAATCGATAAAAAGTGCATATTCTAGAGAAGGTAGTGGTTGGAACAACAACAATTCTGTCCATGTGTACTACATTCAACACATAACACAGAACTTCATTAGACGATTTAAAAATACAACATTAAAGAAATATGTTGTGAATATGGGTAATTGTCCTCATTTGTTCATTTAAGCAACTATTTCAAATTTTACAATTTCTTTTGCTAATTTTGTAACTAAATGGATTTGGAACAAATAATTACAGCATATGGAATGACAGAACCACACTTCCTTTACTATTACAACATAGTTAGAGAGGAAAATCTTGAGACAGCTTAATGGTTGGATGATATCCCGAGAGAGAAGTGGACTCTTGCATGGGACAACAGTCGACGGTGGGGATATATGACAAATCTGGTTGAGTCAATCAACTCTATATTGAAGAAAACTAGAAACCTTCCAATCTCTCGGATGGTGATGGCTACATGTCGTAACCGGAGTCACGACAGAGACGGCAGATAAAAGTAATTTATTTTAATTTTCAAAAAAAAAAGGAGTCGTCACCATAGTTTATATGGAAAACTATGGAAAAAAAAAATAAGGCAAGTCTGTGAAAATCGGATTTTGGGTCCGGGAGTGGGTTACGTGTGGGGAAGGTATTAGCACCCCCACAACGCCCGTCCTAAGATGGTACCTTTAATTAAATAAATAAAATGAGTGTAATTTTCAAAATGTTTATTTTTCCAAAAAAAATGAGACAAAAATGAAGATAAAAACAAACAAAAATATATTTTTTTCGAAGTGGCCCGACAAGGTTTGATCTTGCTCCTACGTATCTCCATCAGGAATGGATGGAGAATCAGGGTTACATAGTTCTTTGGATAAGATTGTTTGTTGAGTTGATATTTTTTTATTTTTAAAATTTTTTATAATTTTTTTATATTTGAAAATTGATACTAAAAGGATTATTTCCAAAGTTTCATATTAAATATCGTGTGACGCGTATGGCCATTTGATATTTAAGAACATTTGAAATAATAATATTAAATATCGTATGACTGGTAACGGATTTTCAGCAAGTGTACTGAGTCCTCAAGTAATATAGTAGGTAAGAAGAATATCGTATCCACAGGGAATGGAATTTGATTGAAAACTGAATATGTATCAATGTATGGTGAATAAAAACAAGTAATAATAATGAATTTGTTTAGGAAATTTAAAAAACGTAGCAATAAAGCAATTAATAATAAAAGTGATAAAATCAATAGTAATAAAGGCCTTGGGATTGAATAGTTTTACTCTCCTTCGCGTACACTCTTAACCTAATTCAATATCATTACTTTCAATTACCAATACGTGCAAATAAAAGTCTTTTCAACCTGATTCCTCTAGCATTCAATTTCATAAATCAAATTAGCTACCTTCTATCCCTAGTTACTAGAATAATTTAATCAGCATTAAGATTAGTTGCTATAAACAGTCACTGCACTATAATTCATCCCTAAACTTATACATGCAACGCATTTACGTTTAGTTCTGATTTCAAAAAGTGTTTTCCAGTCAAATTAAGAAATCTAAAATAAATCAAAGTAAGAATGAAACGTAAAATAAAGGTAATTAAATGAAATCAAACTAAGATCAAGAGTGCATTTGAAGAAGAGAATTTACATTCAATCCCGAGAGTGAGAGACTTAGCTAAGCATGGTAGCCATGAAATTACAAAAGAAAAAGAAAAGAAATAAGCTTGATGACGGCGATAGCCTCCAACAAGTATCCAAGGAAGAGAAGGGGTGGATGATATGTGATACCCTTTACGTTTGTCCTCAATCCTTTTTATAGCTTTCGCCTCCTCAATTAGGTGATCGCGCATCAGTTATTTCGTGATTCACGCCCTCAGTAACGTGGACCTCCTTTCTTTAGGTTTTCGCACATGCTGGTCTTTTAAGTGACTTTTAGCCCAAGCTACTCGTTTAGCTTAAGCGAAAAGTTAAGCTCTACTTTTCTGTTACTCTTTTCCATTCAGCACCGTTTTTCTTCTGCTCTCCTTGCATTTAACCTAATTCTCAACAGATTTTCTCTCTCCATAATCAAACGCATTAAATTGAAAAATAAATATTAAAATCAAATAAAAATAAAAAAGAATCAAATCTAAACTGAATTAGCAACAAAATTGACCTAAATAATAAAAAAATCAACCATAAAATCTCTACAAATTAACTAAAAATCAACGCTTATCAATGATGCATGCGGTCATTTGATATCTAACATTATTAAAAAATATAATATCCTGAAAGATTATTTCCAAAGTTTTACATTAAATATCGTATGACGCATTCAATCACTTGATATCTAAAAAAATTAAATATATTATGACGTATACAGCCATTTGATATCTAACATTATTAAAAAATGTAATATCCCAAAAAGTATCCAAAGTTTTGTATTAAATATCGTGTGACGAATGCGGCCATTTGATATTAAAAAAACTTTAGAATAATAATATTAAATATCGCATAACGCGAGCGGTCATTTGATATCAAAGATTATCAAAAAATAAATTGGCATATTTCTTTTATAAATGGCAAAACCACGTGAAGAGGACATTATGACCTAAGATTATTAGCAAATAAATTGACATATTTCTTTCATAAATGGCAAAGCCAAATGAACAGAACATTATGTTTTTAGCAAAGTGGAAGTGTGGCCTACATACATTTAAATACTCCTAAAACATTTAACTATCCTTAACCACGGATGCATATTGACACGTATAAATATCTTAAAGCTTTTGGCAAGGATTAAAGGAAAGTGGGTCCACATGCATGCAAAAAATTGAAACGTGAATATGAATGGACTTTTGGGAAAACTTAAAAGCTAGTGGAACCAACATGCATGCAAAGTTACAACTTCCACGTCAATAAGAACCCCACATGTGTATGCAACTTAAAATTGGCATTTGAAAAAAGTAAAGTGGAATGTGGTCCCACTTGCATGCAAGTTTACAATTTCCATACCAATGTGAATGCAGGGAAAGGGATCTATGAAATAAAACGCTTTTGGTTTCTTTCTCATTGGCACCGAAAGTCAAGTGCTACTACTCCCAACAAAAGCCAAAGTGGTGTGCAGCGGTTTCGATTGTTATGTGGTGACTTTTTTTGTGAGAAAGTTGGATGAGCATGTAGGAGAATATGGTGGGGTATGTGGTGTTAAGGTTTAGAGTTGGTGGGGCTGTTTTGGAATGAGTTTAGGGGTTGTTTTGGGGTGCTTTTAGGAGCTAACGTGGTTGAGTTTTGGGTGTTTTTAGAGGTTGTTTTAGGTGGGTTTTAGGAGTTGTTTTTTTCGTGCAGTTTTTGAAGTAAAATGGTACTGTTTTGACTGTTATTTGAGAGGTAAAGTGGTACAGTTTTGAAGGTAATATGGTGCTGTCTTTTGGGTGTTGTTTAAAATGATGTTGTTTTAGAGGTAAAATAGTGTTGTTTTTGGTGCAGTGTTGGTGCAGTTTTAGAGGTAAAATGGTGCTGTTTTTTGGGTGCTGATTTTGGAGTAAAATGGTGTTGTTTTGGAGGTAAAGTGGTGTAGTTTTGAAAGTAAAATGGTGTTTTTTTTTTGTATTGTTTTTGGGGGTAAAGTGGTATTGTTTTGGTGGTAAAATGGTGTTGTTTTTGGGGGTAAAGTGGTGCTGCATGTGGCACCATGAAGGGTTTTCGCTGGTGAGTTTGGCTTGGAGGGGGTGCAGTGAAGGCGTAACCTATGGTCATGGACCTAGAGATGAAATTGTTAGCTCCATGGCATGCATCCATGTTGGTTAAGGAAGCCAAACCGTGGTCTTGTTTCACGTAAGAAGGTCTTGAAGGAGTGGTAGACCTTGAGGAGCGCATGAATTTAGTTTTAAGGTTTGGTTCAGGAAATGATGCTCAAAGGAGTGGGATGAGTATTTTGTGAAGGAGCATGGCGGCAGCAGCATGGTGGGATACATGCAAAGGGATAAGAATATAGGGTTTCCGATAATGAAAATGCAATGAAGATGATTTTTTACCTTTTTTAAAAAATACAATAAAAAGAGAAATTTGGAATTTTTCACTTTAGCTTTTATGTTACAAACATTATGAGAACTAAGAAAAAGAAATGGCAGAGAAACCATAAACATTACACTGTACCAAATTGAAACATACCTGTTCTTCAAAAGGACGATGCACTTTCAATCCCTCATCTTTCTTTCTTTGTGCTCTCTTTTTCTTTGTTTATTCTTCTCTCAATCTTTTTCCTTTTTTTTTCTCGTTGTCTTTATTGTTTTCTTTTTTTAATATGCTCCATGCTCGTTTTTTTTTTGCCCTCCTCAATGAGAATTGAGTGATTTATAATATAAATGATAGTAGTTATTAAAGAAGTGGCTTACGGAAAAATAGGATTGTGGAAAGTAGGAAGGAACTGTTTCACAACCTATCTTTTTCTGTTATTAGTATTTTTATATTATTTTATTACTAAAAGAAAGTAGTTCAAAGACTTGACTCAGTCTTTTTTTTGTTATTATTTTAAAGATGAATTGAACGTGCATATCAAGAAACAGTTTTAAAACAGTTTCAATTTCTTTTTTTATAAGTTTTGTTTTTTCTTATTTTTAAGTTTTGTTGTTTTATTTTATACTCTTTTACTTTTATGTTATTTTCTTTTTTATTATTAATTTTTTTTGTGAGAAGTTAAAATTGAGTGAGAAGTTACAGAGAGTTAAGGAAATTTTTTTAATTTGTATTTTTTCTAATTCTTTTATTTTTTTAAGGAGAGAAATATTTTGGAATATCTCATTATCTATTATTTCACTCATATTTTATTTCTTGATCAATCTTGAACAATTTTGAACAGTCTTAAACATAGCATAGCTCACAGAACCAAATCATTAATTTTTTTTATATTTTTTATTATTTATTTAACCGGACGAAATCGGTTGTTGACAGTTGCTCCTCTTTATTTAGATTTTACTAAATAATTTAGAAATTAAAAATTTCAAATTATTAAAGTAAAAGATAAGTAAAGACAAAACAACTCATTTCGTCCGAAAGAAAAAATATTTTTTCAAAATTGAGAACTCAACAAAAAGAAAAATGATGTCATGACCTTGATCTTTTGAGAATGAGAGGATTATGAATCATTACTAGAGATCTGACTTTGAGTCTTTTCTAGAAAAAATTAAATTAAATTAAATTAAATTAAATTAAATGCTGAAAAATAAAATGTGGAGATTCAACTTTGAGTCCTTTCTCACATAAACTGTAAAATAAAGTGTGGATACGACTTTGAGTCCTTTCGCACACTAGCAGAAAAGTAAAGAATGGTTGTGACTTTGCTTCTGTAGAGAGCCAAAAACCAAAGAATGGCCAAGACCTTGCTTCTGTAGGGGATCAAGTGCCAAAAGCGAATGTGACCTTGCTTCTGCAGGAGATCAACATACCAAAGAATAATTGTGACTTTGCTTCTACAGGGAGTCAAAAATCAAAGAATGGCCAAAACCTTGCTTCTGCAGAGGATCAAAGGCCAAACACAAATGACACCTTGCTTCTGCAGGGGATCAACATATCAAAGAATAATTATGACTTTGCTTTTGTAGGGAGTCAAAAATCAAAGAATGGACAAGATCTTGCTTCTGTAGGGATCAAGAGCCAAAAACAAATGTGAACTTGCTTCTGCAGGGGATCAACATATCAAAGAATAATTATGAATTTGCCTATGCAGGGAGTCGAAATCCAAAGAATGGCCAAGACCTTGCTTCTGCAGGGGATCAAGAGCCAAAAACAAATGTGACCTTGCTTTTGCAGGGGATTAACATATCAAAGAATAATTATGACTTTGCTTATGTAGGGAGTCGAAAACCAAAGAATGGCCAAGACCTTGCTTCTGTAAGGGATTATGAAACCATTATCTGAAAGTCCAATCTATGATTTGTTTTTGCTTTAAATGCATGTTTGAATGCATGAGAATTTATGATTTGCTTTTGTTTTTTTCACTAGGGAATGGATGCATGAATGCATTTATGAATGCATGGCATGAAACTGTTTGAATTTTTATCCATTTGAATGAATTGAATGCATGACTCTATGATATTGCATGAAATTTTGACTTGCATGAGATTTTATTTTTATTATTTGAAGATGCTCATATAAATGTATTAGAATTTCTGATTTTGGCCTTTTCGAATGCATGAAGATTTTGATTTGCAATTTTGTTCCTCTCCTTAAACCAAATATTTTTTTATGCAATCATTGAATTCATTAGGGTTGAATTTTGAATTTGAAAAAAGGTATTCACAAACCTTAATGCCTAACACAACAATTGTAAATGTGATAGATTCTAACATTTTGATGCATATGTGTCAGAATGGGTGGATGAACAAAAAAAAAATGTGGGCAAGACATGTTAAACTCCAAATAGGCAATGAGTGCAACTTTATTTTGAATCTTTCATACTCTTTGAGAGCTGATCATGAACGCAACAAAATTGTCCCAATTTTTGACAAAAATGAGAAATTAAAGTTCAAAATGATAGCCAATTTTGTTGGGTTAGATGAATAAAAATGGATTTAGTGAGAAACTGAGGTAATGCAACCTATGTGGAGAAAGCTGCATCTTTAAGAAAATAAACAGATACTGATTGAAACAAATGGAAGTGCCCCCAGGTTTAAAATATGGATGACAAAAGTAATTCGGCCTTAGGTAGAGAAAAATATGGGAAAGACACAAATAAGAAAGGATTGCCCCAAAGTTGGTGTTTCTCTGACACTATTTTGATCTTGTTCAGTTGGCAAATTTGTATCATCCTTTTCGTCAAAAGCTTTTTTTATTTTTGAAACTTGACATGTATTAGCGATCACATTCCTCTATTGCAAGGCTATTCTTTGTAAAAATCATTGACAATCATTTTTCAATCAACATGAACTTTATACGTCTTGTAATGTGGTCAGGGTTTAAAAGGTTATGAAGAAAAAGATATAGAGGCTCAAAAAACGTTTGTGGGTTTTTTTTTGTTTTTTTTGAAACAAGAATCACCAACTGAGTGTTGTGAGAAACAATTCATGTTCTTGCCGAGATCGTCTTCTTCTTTTCTTTCTTTTTCTTTCTGTTTTTGTGATAGCATCTTTTGTTTGCGAATCATCCTCATCTAAAATTGATGACACACATTTTCCTTTTGAATTTCTTTTCTTTGATTTTGACTTGGGAGCTTTTGATACACTCCTTCTTGGATTGATCTCTTTCAAGAAGCTTTTGATATGTATTCTATTCTAGCATGTTGATGATCCTTGTTTAGGGTATTTTTGAAATATATAATTTTTAGGCTCAAAGAAAGGTACAGTGGAATTTTATTGATATTTCAAGATGAAGAAACATGGCCATATATCATTTTGAATTCTGATTGCTTGATTTTCAGAGAGATTCACTCCTGCAACAGTTTTCATTGACTCTCAACACTTGTCATTTTTCTTTTTCTTTTTATCGTCCTATCTTTTGCTTAGATTGCCCTTTACGGGTTTTCAGTCTAACAAACTTTTATTATCTCTTTTTTTTCGAATGCTTCTGAGAAAAAGAGATTGAAATTAAGATTAACCACATGAAAAAGAAACAACTGATTGCCCCAATGTGATGCTCATTCTAGATTTTGATGATTGACACTGCAGATTACTGAGACAAATCCTTTCTCTTTTGGGCTGGATGAAGGAAGGCTCAAAGAGGTTTCTAGAGCATATGCATGCAAATATGTTATATCTGAATAAATCAATTTAATTCTTTTTTTTTATTTTTTATGTCAAGCCTTAAGATTGTGCCAAAACTTTTGCCTTCACTTTTATTTTTCATCAATAGATTCAATGATTCCATAAACGTGGTTTATTGTGTAATTTTTTTTATCCATCCCACGACATCCTTTAGAACTCGAGAAAATCTTGTAGACAACTTATGGTGTATACTTCTCTCTTAGCAATAACAAAGTATCAAAGAAAATTTTATTTCATCACAAGATAATGCAGATACGATTCCAATGTTTTTTTTTTTTGCACAAAGTTCAATATTCCAAAAATATTACATTTCCCAGACTATGGAATTAGATTATGCATTAAATCTTTAAACTGTGTCAGAGTTTACCAATAACGATAACTCTTCTTCATCCATCCTTGTGAGAATTAGCGCTCCTTCAGAAAAAACTTTCTTCTCAATATAGGGACCTTCATAGTTTGGCATCTATTTATCGCGATGATCCTTTTGAATATATATGATCTTTTTAACCATTAGATCTCCTCGAAAATTTCACGAACAAACCTTTTTGTCAAATGCATTTTTCATTCTTCTTTGATATAACCATCCATGACATACATCGTCTAGTTTCTTCTCATCAATGAAACTGAGTTGATCATATATTGCTTGGACCCGCTAAGATTCTTCCAACTTGATCTCCATCAATACTCTGAGAAAAGGTATTTCAACCTCTTTACTTGATGCAATTTTACTTCCCTTATCTCTTGTTCAACTAATCTCCACAATTTTGAAGAGGGTTCACATTTTTCTTCATATTCATCATTTTCCATATTATCGTCGGGGTTGTAATATTTAGATACCAAATGTTGGAATGATTATTTTCAAAATATATGTCATCATATCTGCATTATTCAATATTACAAAAATAAATAGACAAGACAAAAAGTTTGGATGAAAACACAAAATTTTATTGAAACTGGATCATTGTTACTGCTAAGAGAAAACATCACACGAGAGAAAAATTGCTCAAAACTAATCAAAGGTTTCTTTTTTCAAAGCATTACATTTCATCCTGTGCAAACACCACAAGTATATCTACAGATTCCCAATTGCCAATTTGTTCATTGGGAAGACAAGGGTGCACAAGATTGGTAATTTCATCTCCATGCTCCTGCTCGATTGTTGCCACTTGATCAACATTGGCGCTAGTCGAAGCTTTTGCATGACCCGTTGAGGGATTCTTTTCCACACTCGGCTTCTGCTCTTGAAAAGTAGGCCACCCTGAGTTGAGCAAAGATTGCACTTTATATTTGAGTGCTTAACACAATTTTCAGTTGAATGGCTAACCTCTCCACCATGATATTCACACTTTGCATTGGCGTCATAATATCTGGAATATGGCGGTTGTATAATCCTTGCTAGACATAGGGCCACTATCGTATTTTTTAGTAGATCAAGTAACAGCTCTGTGTAAGTCATTGGGATAGGAGTAAACTTCACAACCTTATCTCTTGAATTACTCCTCTGACTACAACCTTGACTCTGCATTTGATTAAAACTCTAACCTTCAATATTAGGCTAAAATGCATTATTAGGTGTAAATGGAGGTTTGTATGTTGATGAGGACATCCAGGCCCAAGCCCAAGTGCAAACTCCAATTGAAGAATCTTTGCAAGGATTGGGGGGTCCTATGACTAGAGCAAGGGCTAAGAAGCTAGAGGAGTCATTACAACAAGTGGTGGCAATAGTCTTTGAAGCTGCAACAAATAAGAAAGACTTTGAGGCCATCAAAATTCAAAATATACTAATAATTGAAGGCCAATAGTTACTTAGACAAATAATAAAAGAAATAAATGTTGGTGACAGGTTTTGAGACCAGGACCTTGAGCTTCTT
>Ga0209489_104586_pt1 | contig 25241 bp, 7 predicted proteins | sample SiratrowhiteBW_FD_187527 | JGI IMG/M metagenome (GOLD analysis project Ga0209489, IMG submission 187527) | Root nodule microbial communities of legume samples collected from California, USA - Siratro white BW (SPAdes) (version 2) | ecosystem: Host-associated > Plants > Roots > Nodule | place: USA...
ATATATGTATATATATATATATATGTATATATATATATATATGTATATATATATGTATAGAAAGTCCAAGGCAAACAATATCAACATACTATTTTTCTTCTTACAAAGATCTAAATGACTACATCATGACACTCATTCCTTATCACAGAAAAGAATCAAAGAATTGCAACCTTTTGAAAAACACAAAATAAGTTTTACCAAATATATATATATATATATATATATATATATATATATATATATATATATATATATAGTTAAACTCGTTATTTGATTTACTTGCATCAATTTAAATTATTAATTACTAGTTAAAATAAATGATATTCAATAAAAATAATAATTTAATATGATTCAAATATACTCATTTAAATCCCAAATGATAAACTTCCAACTACATATATAATTTAAATTTTATTTTTTTTCAAAATAGTGTCAAACATAAAGTGAAATTAATAATACTTTATTTAATCAAATAATATAATTTATAATAAAATAATAAGATTAGGAACATTGACAAAATATATATTGAATAATATACAAAAGGATAATTGTTTGATTTCCTTACTTAAATATTTTGAAGATTGAGATGTTGATTTTATGATGTTTTCTTTCTTCTTTGATTTTATTGTTTAATGTGTATCCATCTTAGTGTAATATCTTTATTTATAATATAATTTGTAATGATTACAATTTACTTAATTTGAACTCAAATTTTGTAATTTTTTTCAATTGGTTAAGATTTTAATGATTAGTTTATAAGATATAATGAAAGGATTTTTCGTAAGAATATAATTTAGTAAATTACACCTAGACAGTTTTTTAGTGGATTAAGAAAAGAATCTAATTCAAGCTTATCTATTACATTAAATTCATCATGCCATGAACATTAATTAAATGTAAAAAAAAAGTATGTTGCTTTTATCCAAGTAAATAAATTTGTAAAAAAATATATATAAATTTATAGTCTTACTATACCATCTCTTAAGAGATTGATTAGTTTTATGATAATTAATTCTTGTCAAATAACTAATTAACACTCTGGATGATCTTATAATTTTTGAATAATAGAGGAAATAAACTTATTTTACTTAGACTTAATGAATCTATCATGCAAATGTTATTTCTTCATGTTTAGCTAGTCTCTTTCTGATATTTCTCCAAAAAGTTTCAAACGATACTTTTTGTTATAAAATATACTTTGTTATAAAATTTGTTGGACTACGAATGTTAGAGAAAGTTTTAGAGTTCATTGATTTTGTAACATTTCATGAAATGAAAAGTGGGGTGAAGACTTCGTGTTTATTAGTTCTTCACCATTCCATGTTCATCTATTACTAAACTTCGTCAGACCAAAATTTAATTTATCTAAACTCTTGGGTTTATCGAATAGAAGGTGTTAGATGAAACTTTTAACTGTTAAAAATTTAGTCAGACTAATCTTTTTAAGATTTAAGATTTAGGACTTAGAATAATTTTTTTTTTACGATTGTTGTAATATTAGTTTAGTTTATCTATAAAACATATGCAAGATTATCCAAATAATTTTAATAATATTGTTAATTAAAGTATTGAAATAAGTAGAACATTACAATTTTTAAATGTTATCACATCTAGTGTAGTATATATCTAAAAATAATACATATAACACTTATTTTAATAATAATCGTTATAAATTTATTTGCTAATAAATTAAAACTATAGGTCATATTATCATTCTTCTAAAGGATATTACTATCATAGGTGTTAATATCAAAGATAGTAAATAAATATAATGTTAATGCAAAGGAGATAATCTAAAGAAAAAAATGATAATGTGTTGACCTTCTATCAGGGAGTATACCAAGTCAAAAGTGATATAGTTAAAATAAGTACAAGTGAATCCACAGAGAATGTTATCAGTTGAGCTTAAGCTAGTGTAATAGCTTAAGCTAGTGCAATAGCTTAAGCTAGAAGTGTTTAGGGGTTAAATACATAACAGATTGCAAAGAAGGTATTGAGTTGTAAAAACAAACAGAAAACAGAGTATAGATGCAGTAATGAGAGACTATCTTGGGATTGAACTCACTAACTCAACTCTTTGTATTCTTTACTAGAAAACGTTAATAACAATGGTTAGATTCTTGACTCTTCACAAATAAAATTCATTCAACTCGATTTCTCGTGTATTGAAATTCATAGGTTATCTTGCATGATACTGTTTTCCCATCTTTCATGGAGTTTTAACCTGCATTAAGAATAGTTGCTCAATACAACCATTACAATGTAATCCATTCCTAGTGTTGCACGGTAATGGATATTTCCCATGCTTTCCAAATCTCAAAACTACTTTCCAGTTAATTTTAAGATTTTCCGTTCAAGAAATCATTGCACAGTGACTCAAGCATTAAGCACACAAGAAGAATACAAGTCTGAATAAACCATATATTATCAACATAAACAGCAAGAATACAAATAGTGTGAGAAGATTACATTCAATCCCAAAATAAGATGAACTTAGCTACTCATGATAGCCATACATACAAAGAAAATTTGCTTCTGCTGGTTACTGTAGGTCATTGTAGCCGCCAGTTCTCTTTCCAAGTGAAGATTATTTTCCTTTTATACCTCTGACCCAAATTAGGATATTGTGTTAGCATACCTTTAGCGAGTTTTGACTCAATTACGATTTTGCGCTTAAGCACCCCATCACTAATGATCATCTTCTTCTTCTTGTTGCGTAAATTTTCTTTATTCTTCATGGCTTTAGCATGTTTTCTCTTTCCAGATACAACTTCTCCTTTCCACAAAATTCTCCAAAAATTCTCTTTTAATCAATTTGAAGATGATTATGCATACTTCCATTAATTCAAGGATAATATAAGAATAATAAGTGCTTTTTTCTCAATAATTGAAACAACAATTTATATAAATGTGCAGTTGAGAACACTGAAATTTAACGTTATCATAATGATAACTGGAAATGAAGACAAGCAAAGAAAGAAAGGCACAAAAACACTTAAGTTAAACTTTGAGGCATGTTACAGAGAATATTTGTGTCACAAATATGCAATTTGAAGTTCCAGTTCTAATGTGCCTATTAAATCTTATTTATATTCAATATAGTAGTTAGTGCTTTTTAAAAACAAATAAAATAACTTCCACTACACTAATTTTTCTCTAGCAGTTATCTATGACATGTTCCTTGTTTTGTGACTGCTTCTCCAATCATATCATTCATAACCTTTCTTTTAATTTATTTCTTAAGAAAAATCTATCAAGATAACTTATTCAAAAGTCTCCAAATTGATCTTATTTATCAAGATAATTCATTTTGATCAAAGTCTTGAAACAAGGAATTTTTTTCAAATCATAATTAGAATGATAAACCTATCTTGAATTTTATAAATAACTCTTCTAAATAAAACATCTCAAAAATTGACATTTTCATAAAATTTATAATAAATTTTTTCATGTTTTCATATCTCTCTATTCTAATATCCTAAATCAACAATTTATGGACAGTCCTAAATAATAATCTTGAGAAATTTCTATACTATAACAGAATGACATGAGAAAAAGTGTTTGATAATAAAAACAATTGCATTAATATGAATCTTTGGTATAAACGTACATTTTTTTCTCTAGAAACATGTAAACATTTCGATGTGTAGTGTGTGGTGTTAAGAAGATATTGCAAGTGTTTAGAACCAGGTAAAATGGTTAAAAAAATTCTTATTTATAGATTTTCAAGTCTAAAAATCGAATAATGTGATTTGGACACATTTACCATGTTTTCTAACTTATCTAAGATTTAGACACTTGTTTTCGGAATTTTCTTTTATCAATTTTACTTAAGACCACCCACAATTTATTAATCCTATTACATCATATAAGTATTTTGAAAATTGCTTAACGTTAGAATTAACATGTTTATTTGCATGAATGCACTAAATCGTGTAAAAATTGTCAAACAATATAACGATAAAGATCATTTTCATTAACCAAATAAAAATTAAGCAAGCATTTCTTAACGTAAGCCAAATCAAATATCCACTAAATTAATCTATTGGAGTTTGTATTATACCACAATATTGAAGTTTATCTATAATAGAAACTAAGATTAGAAAAACAAGAGACCTGAATTTCCGTTGGTTTAGCCTGCATGGCATTTCGTTAATATTTTGATCCACAATAACAGTACAATGCTGAAAGTTGAGTTTATATGTTTCTTTTTCTGGAAAATTTATTAAAATGTGTTTTAGAATGCTAAAATTTTTTGTATAACTTAAAAGTTAAGGTTAAAAACTATTTATAAACACTTATCTCTTTTAATTTATTGTCACATTTTTTATATAGTTCTTAACTCACTTTAAATTATTATAGTTTCTAATTTAAAAAAAAACTTTTCAGCTGTATAATATGACTGTTAAAACCTTTTTCAATGAAAAAATATTGAAATTTACAAACATTTATTATCGAAAATAAAATAAAAATAATAAAATGGTTTGATAACAGAAAACACGTGTATGCATGAGGAGAAGAGTTATTTTGGGGAGCGTTAGTCTCGTTAGTTGTGCTAAAGACGTGTTCTGCTTCAAATCTCTTTCACACAAACATAAACGTAAACACATAATACGCAAATCCCTTGTTCTTCTCATTTCGTTCCTCATCAAATTCAAAACCTGTCTGCATTTCAGTTTCAATTTCAATTTCTCCGAAACTCAATCAATCAACATACGATGGATGAAGAGTACGATGTGATTGTGTTGGGCACAGGCCTCAAGGAATGCATCCTCAGTGGTCTTCTCTCAGTTGATGGCCTCAAGGTAAATTGAATTACTCATCCTTGTTTTAATCTTTCATTGTAAAACAGTGGTTCTTGCTACAAGAATGATTCTTTCAATTCTTGGAAGAAAACAATTGCTATTTCTTGAAATCCAACCACCTATAAATGATTTTTGAAAAATTCTTTCAAGAAACAATAAAATTGGTTAACTTATTTAAAAAATCAAGCTAATCAAGTGTATATCAAATATGAGATAATCTAGTTTATGTGAGTTCTAGCCAGAAAAATAAAACATAAAAAATCTGAAAGAAAAAGGACTTTGCTTAAATGAGAATTTGGTTTGAGATAGATTTTACAAGACCATTTATCTATGTAACTAATAATTACATAGTTAAATTTTTGACCAAGTTATTTATCTACTATTTATTAAAATGAATTCTGTATCATTTATATAGTATTTTTTTACTTTTATTTTTATTTTGGAAAATATAATTTATAACATTTATCTAAGTTTCATTAAAAATGATAATGGGTTATTTAGTCTTGTCTTTTCAAAGCGTGGCATGTGAAGTACAAACATGAAGCAAAGACATAGGGCCTGTCTTGGGGCAGAAAAGGAGAGGGTAGGTTAGGATTTATATAATTTAAGTTTTAACTCAATTTCTAAATTGAATATCTGAAATTAGTTTCGTTAATGTTTGTCTTCTTTTTAACCTATTTAATTTATTTAACAAAAATTTAGCTTGCCTATACTTTAAACATGTTTGGGAAAGTTTATATTTCCAACTTCAATCTTTTTATGCAAAATAAATTGTTTGTAAAATAAGTTGAATGTTTGAAACATCAGGTCAAATTTATTCAAAAAAAAACTGTTTTCTTTTAAAAATAAGTTGTTTTGACGAATTTGAGAAATTCTAATTTATAATTACTTATCAATAGCTTTTTTTCTAGCGGGTGTAAAAAATTGGCACCCCACTTAAGTTTTGTTTAATTCAACTCGGTTGAATTACACTTTTATGAGTTGTGTTGAGTTTTATTTATTGCACTTAATTAGAATTGGATTGTGTAATGAGTTTAATGAATTTCAAACCTCATTCCATCAAACTCAACCCAATTACATAATAAATATACAATAAAAATATTATTTATCTAATAATTTTAGATTTAATTATTCTTTATAATCTTATTATTTTATTTATTTTATTCCCTTTGTTTCCTCTATTCACAATTGGTATAATCAAATTCATATATTTTAAAATTACAATAATGTGATACCTTTCAAGATTCCATTAAAGCCCAGATTTTTTTAAATTCATCAATGTAAACCTTGATATATTCAAATTGATGTCATTAATTTTATAATTTGTCGTTAGCATCGGTTTATTAAATTGTTAATTGAGTAAAATGAGGTCACGTTTTTAGAATTTTAAAAATTGAGAGATTTAATTGAACCTTTTTACTAATATTTAGAATAAATTAAATAAAATGAGTAAAAAATAAGATTAAAATGTAATTAAGCCGCAACTTTATTATAAAAATAGTTTTATGTCTTATGATATTATTATTATTATTATTATTATTATTATTATTATTATTATTATATTATTATTATTATTATTATTATTATAAGTATTTTTAACCTTATATATTAAAAAACATGAAAAAGATTTAGATGCAATTTTTAATAAAATAATTATTTTTTAAATTACTCAATCCGATTATTCAAGCCCTTGGTTGGGTTGGATCGTTAAATAAAAAGAGTAAACTCGACCCGACTCAATTAAATATAATTATGTTAAATAAAAATTAAATTAAACTCGATTCAACTTAGCCAGTCCTCCTAATCTCAGGCATACTATTTTTTCTTGTGAAACTTGGTATTTTTATTACATCTAAGCATACTTATTTATTTTAAATTTTTATTAAACTTGCTGAAAAAGTAACATTTATTGTTACAATATACTATAACAATAATAAACTATGCATATAATTAATTGTTAACATAATATAATTTTCTTCTGTTTCAAATACGAACTTAATTAGTTAAGTCATAGGCTAATATCATAATTTCATCTGTTTTGTTTGACCTAGCAGATGAGAGCAGAGAGGAATCACTTTATATTTTGGGTATTTTTTGTCTATATAAGAAAAGAGTTCTTTTTTTTTTTTTAATTGTGACCAAACTTAGGCTATGTGAAAAAGTTGATAAAGATTTTGGGAACACGTTAAAAAGCTTTTGTGAAGTGCAATTCTATGTCTCCATTTGAAAATAATTATCATTATATAGAAGCATTAAGAAAGTTGTTAAATAATTCTCAATTTTGACTATGTTACTATCCACTTGTTGAACCAGGTGTTGCACATGGATAGAAATGACTATTATGGAGGGGCTTCTACATCTCTCAATCTTACACAGGTAACTTACTTGTTAGATTAGCAATAGCAGCATGTGAAATATTTTCATTTTTCATACTAAAAACCATTTTCTGCCGTTTAGCTATGGAAGCGATTTAGGGAAGATGATAAGCCACCAGAGGAGTTAGGCTCCAGCAGGGATTACAATGTTGATATGATACCTAAGGTAACTAACTGCTCTCATATATGTCTTGACCTGTGAAACAACATAAAACTAGAAAAGTATATATATCACATATTGCAGTTGAAAGTTGAAACATTGATGCATCTTGATAGTATCTATACATTGTGGATTCCCTACTCTTTTTAAAATCTACCTTCTAATTTTGGTAGGACAGTAGACCTGTGCTAATTATGTGTTTATATTTCTTGGCTCTCGCAATGTAGACCAAATTCTTCTGTTGGTTTCTCTATGAGCATAAATTAAAGTGGAAAAGCAAAGCAAGTTGCCTTGAGTTCTCCCATCCATGAAATGGATTTTATTTGTGCCTTTTCATGGATCATCATTTGGACTCTTATATAGTTATCATTTCCATTTATTTCTGAAACAAAAACCAACTTTCCATCTGTTTTTTTTTTTTGTAGTTTATGATGGCCAATGGAGCTTTAGTCCGTGTTCTTATCCACACAGATGTTACAAAGTACTTGAACTTCAAAGCTGTGGATGGAAGCTTTGTGTATAATAAGGGGAAGGTAAGCAACGTATTTATTTTCTTTTTTGTATTCTTCACAAGTTTTATGTTTCTTACTGTATTGCAAGCTTCACATTTCACCAAACCTATTGCATTATGACAGAATTTCTTAATTTATTTATTCTAGATATACAAAGTCCCTGCAACAGATGTTGAAGCACTGAAATCACCTTTGATGGGACTGTTTGAGAAGCGCCGTGCTCGGAAGTTCTTCATTTATGTCCAAGATTATGATGAGAATGATTCCAAATCTCATGAAGGACTAGATTTGAATGAAGTTACAGCAAGACAGTTGATATCGTATGTATTTAATTTCTTTATTTTCTTCTATATTACTTGATTTTTCATCCCTTAAAATCTGACTTCAATCACACTAAGCGTATTTAGTTTAATACTTGAATAAATCTATTTTGCTACATGTTTAATGGTTTCTCCAAATGTAGGAAATATGGATTGGAAGATGATACAATTGACTTTATAGGTCATGCCTTGGCACTTCATCGTGATGACAGCTACTTGGATGAGCCAGCCAAGAGTTTTGTAGAGAGAGTTAAGGTACTAATATTAAAACTATCCCATAAACTTTTGTAATGAGCCAAAACTATTATCATCTATTTCGTTCGAGTATTTATAGAACTAAAATACTAATTACCTGAAATGGAATCAATATGTATACGTGGTTGAAATTACTAATTGAGATCACGAGATTCCACAGGCTTCCTATTTATCTCCTTCATGGAAATTGTGGCTTGTGCATTTTAAGTTTATTACATTGATATTTTGCGGACATATAGTCACTTCTTAAACTTTATCAGCGTGTAATATGTTGTTTTCTCTCTACAGGTTTATGCAGAGTCCCTAGCACGCTTTCAAGGAGGTTCACCTTACATTTATCCACTATATGGACTGGGAGAGTTGCCTCAGGTTCTCATATCTGTTTCCATTTTAATCTTGATAAACTTCAGGAACTAAACTTTGGTTTCTTTGATTTCCTTAAGGCATTTGCACGTCTAAGTGCTGTGTACGGTGGAACTTACATGCTGAACAAACCAGAATGCAAGGTAAGTTACAGGAAAACCAATTGCTCTATAATTACTTGTGAATTTGTATCAAGAGAGTTTATTTTACCTTTGAAGTTTATCTTGTTTGATACAGTTTTTGGGAGTCATTTGAAAGCAGTTAATTTTGTCCTTACTAGTTCTTCTGTTCTCTTTCAGTTTTTGTAACTTAATCACTACTTTACTTCGTGTTGCTCAACTCCTGAAATCTGATAAATAGAAGAATCCACGATATACAGAGCAAAATGCTATTCAGTAATCTTTAAATATGGGTTATGGAAACAAAAGTAGAAAGTATTTAATCCCAAACATTATATTAAAAGTGAAAAATCAATTAGATTTACTTTTTAAGTAACTATAAGACTCTATTAGAATGTATATTAAATGCTCCTTTACCAATATAAAGCAAAGGTACTCTCAAGTTCCTTGTTGTACATTTCTCCTCACATTTAATCTTGTGGTACACACAGGTAGAATTTGACGAAAATGGGAAAGCCATCGGTGTGACTTCAGAAGGAGAAACAGCCAAATGCAAGAAAGTTGTGTGTGATCCATCATATCTACCTGATAAGGTTAGATTTTAATGATACCAAGGACTGATAAAAGGTTAACTTTTATCAAGTGTTCTATTTAGTTACTGGACATGGTTTACATGATGAATGTCTGAAGTCTGAAAACATGAATTGCAGCAAAATGAAATCTCCTCCACTCCATCTGACACTATTTAATTCGTTCAACAGGTTCAGAAGGTTGGAAGGGTTTCACGTGCAATATGTATTATGAGCCATCCTATTCCAGAAACCAATGACTCTCACTCAGCACAAGTCATTCTGCCACAGAAGCAGCTTGGTCGCCAGTCAGATATGTAGGTTTGCATTGATAAACTCCGATGCTTTCATATTTTACTCAATATGCATGAAAAAAACAATGCATTATCCATTAATTTGGTTCCTTCAGTTTCTAGTTACGACTGAGAAATTTTAAAATTAGAGAATAGAATGTAGTTCTAGTTTGGATTAGCTCCTAACTCGTGGGAGTTTTACTTGTGAAACTCTTCTATTAGACTTTTTTAATACTGGAAGGCACAGTTCTGTTAAGTTTATAGTCGCTTATTTAGAAGTTATATGAAAGATCCTATGAAAGACTTTGGGTTTCCTAGTTTGATTCCTTTTACCTCCTTCTTCGTGTTTCTCTTTTAAGCAAGTACTTGATGAGAAGTTAATTCAAATTAGTTCTTACTTGTGAAGATTATCTCTTCCTACTTTATTGGCTATGTTTGCTCATGTACCTCGTTATTGCAGGTATCTCTTCTGCTGCTCTTATGCTCATAACGTAGCACCAAAAGGAAAATTTATTGCTTTTGTTACAACAGAAGCAGAGACTGACCAACCTGAGGTGGAATTGAAGCCTGGTATTGACCTTCTTGGACCTGTAGATGAGATATTCTATGACATGTATGACAGGTTTGAACCCTGCAATGATCATGAGGCTGATGGTTGTTTCATCTCTACTGTAAGTATTGAGTAGAATCTCTCACAAGCATATTTTAGTTTCTTTAGCTGTTTCTTATTCCCAAACCAATTGTGAACGGCACTTGATTGGGTTATCTAGAGCACAGTCATACAAACACATTACAAGGTTGCTTGTTTTATTTAACTTCCGTAAAATATCCGAAAGTCTATCACTGATGAATATGGTCAGGACATGTTACAAGAAAGAAGATCAAATATTATTTTGAATGAACATCTCATGTTCTGTAAATTTACAATTAGAATATAACGGTTTTCTCTGGTGTCCTTCATTATAAGTATGAAGTCTTATTACACTTCTTTTTCAGCATATAAGATGAATTTCTTTCCTTGTTATTTTTATTTTCACAAAACTATTGTAATAATCTGAAATTAAATCCTTGCAGAGCTATGATCCTACCACACATTTTGAAACCACAGTTAAAGACGTGGTCGGGATGTACAGTAAAATCACTGGAAAGGTTTGTATCTTTTCACTTAATATGCAATTCACATTACATATCTCATCGCATACAATGACAATTACAGAGTTTGAGAACAAAACATAAAAGGAACTGTTATTATAAACTAGCAAAACGACTAGGCCAAGAAATTGATAGATCTCTATCTCTAATTGACTACGCTTGTACCTTTTACTTTCTTTTGATAAATGGTATCTTTCATTTAGACAAAAGCTTGTGCTTGGAACTTAACACTGATTTCCTTGTTTTTACTCCTTATTTATGATATTGCATTTTCAAAAATAAAGCTAAATTTTAACCAGAATATAGAATGGTATCTGCACTTCTAGATTTGACTTAAAATGCATGTGTAGCTCTTTGTTCCAAAGTTCCAACCTCCAAGCAAAATTTAGACCTAATTTGTTACCTCATATAACATAGAATTTCTATACCTTTAGAGAATCTGATAGGATGATTTACGGTACGATCTTGGAATTCCGCATCTGCATGCATGAAAACATTTGAGCTCCAAATATAATGTTGCATAAATAAATATCATATTCAAGAGGAAAAGGTAATAAAGTCTGGATTTTTTTCTTTTCTTGATCGGCATCACTTTTGTCTTTTGTTTCAGATTCTTGATCTTTCTGTGGACTTGAGTGCCGCAAGTGCTGCAGCTGAAGAATGAGATTGCTTGAACTATATAAACATGCCCAAGTTATGAAAGAAAAGCTTTAATCTATTTTTTTATTTCAAATTTATTTTTTAGATGATTTAAGGGGAAGAGGACACATCCTTGTTCCTTTTGCTAGATGGAATTTGTATGTCCCATTTATGACAACTTTCGTTAATTCAGACGAGCTGTTTATTAGTCAATATAATTGTTTGAGATCATTTTCCTTCCATAGTTAATTCCATTTCTCACCATATTAGCTAAAAAAATATGAATGCAACATGGTAAAAGTATTACTGCCATGTGCAGTAATAATCTGCCTTGCAAGAAAACTAGGGATCCTTAAGACATTTAAACCATATAAATTTCATAAATCACGCTCATTTAAAAACTTCATAGATTATTCATTCTTCTATTTATTCATTTAAAATTGATGGCAAGACCTTTATTAACAGAATGCTTTCGCACAAAAAATTGCATAATATAGAATGTGATGATTATAATATTGGCAAAATCATCACCTACGTTTCCCTAAAATTCAATTTATCTTGCGACCTTTCATTATTTCTAGTTTTCAATCAGGTAACAAGTTCTTTATGTTGCTTCACATTGCATACAACTTACCAGCACTACTTCAAACACATTAAAAAATAAAAAGTAGAGCGACACTACCCATATTACTTTGTACTTACCACTCAGCACTAGTATAATTTAAATAGCTCTACACTCGGTGCAGGTAACTCCAGTGACTCATTAAATTAGTTTCCTCTTAAACACAGCAACTCAGCCAACAGGACAGATGTACATGCAAATGAATTCAGAGTGCTGAGAAAATAAAAGTTTATCCTTCACACATGCAAAAGGGTGCACTGTGAACAGACAAAAACTCATTAAGCAATCGTCATATATATTATTTACATACTACAATTACATGTACACCATTAGTAAAGAACTGTAAGGTAGCAATAGAAGAGAAGTACTACAAAAATTATGACTTACAATAGTCTTCTGATATACAACAATAAATTGAAAAGGAAAGTCTTGTGGGTTCTTAGCTGCCTAACTTAAAAGCATCTACAAAGAGACCCAAACATATGCCAGCTTTCCAGAAGTTCACCATCACTAGAAAAGACTGCAACCTCCCGGGCCTTGTAGTGGCAGGCTTTCTATATATTAGCATGCCAATTCCCTCAATTGCAGCCACCACAACACCGGCAACCAAAACATCCCAATCTCCAGTTTGCCCAAGGATTGTAGCTAGTGCATTAGCTGTGTAGAAACCCAAAAGTAGTAGGAATATTTTCAAGGGTAAGTTCTTTCTAGTTGAGTTCAGCTTTTCTAGAAGTTGTCTGCCACCTGCAGTCAGAATCCTACCCAATCGAGTACCGCCAAGATTGGAACTGGCTTCGTTGAAGCTTTGTTGGTCACCATTTCCAGACACTCCACCTGTGTTCAAGGCAAAAGCTATTTTCCACTCAGCTCTTCTTCCCAGGAAACTGAACCAGGGTAACGAAAAACAATTAATATTTGAAAGGATAAAGTAATTCTCCATTCCCTTAATAGTAAGATTCAGAGGCGCCTAAAATGTCCAGGCAGTTAACAATGCTATTATTAGAATTGTCAAGGCGTGCTTATTTCTAGCATCCTTTAATGCAAAAAGAGAAAGTATGGTAATGGAAAGAAAGGAGTAAGAAAAATATCTGCACAAGGTTAGGTGAGAAAAACAAGCATTCATGGGAAGGCCGCATGATATCTACATTTTCAGGTTGTAAGACAAGAGTTGCTAACAAATAATATAAAAATTATACACAACAGCAATAATCACAGCTCTTTTTCACACTGAGGTCAGCTACCACCTATACGAATCATCAAATGATACTATTGTATTTTAATAAAAAGCAACTTTCCATAGAAACCATTTAAATCTAAATCCCTTTCAAAGGTTTTCTTGGTCTTCCTCTACCTGTATTTTCTAGGCTATCCTTCATTTAACCAACTGTTCTAACAGAGGCTTCATTATTTTTTCTTACAATAAATAAATAATATGATGAAAATCACCATAATTTTAGATCAAGGGACAAATTGTTAGAATAAGTTCAATTACCAGCTCTGAGCTAAAGGTGAAGACTTCATGCCAACTTTTAGAGTTAGCCTGTTAATATTTGGCTCACAGACACATCTGTGGATTCTGGAAGATGCAAGGGCTATACATGACTTTTCACAGCTTTCATTCTCTGTAATTGATAATCTCCATTTCAGAATTGAAGATCCCATCCGACAAGCCATGTTTTAAGAGGTTATAGTGCTCTGAGGCTTCGAATCTGCAGTTGTTCAAAATCTCAAGATGTTATATGCAGAGCTTCATATAATGTATAACCCATTAAAACACAAATCAACATGAGTAAACTTAAAAATATAATGTATGGAATGAGTTTTAAGGTATCATACCGAGGGGGTTGTAATTGGCAGTCAAACATTTAAATTCTATTCAGGGTGGCAATAGACAAGGCAATTGCATATAAAGAAAACATGCACGTAGAGAATCACAGGACTTCTAAGGAGCCAGAGGGACCTAAGAATATCTTTGCACATTTTTATTATTAACACGTCACACTAATGTCTGTAACCAAGAGGTCAAAACAACAAAGCAGCAAAATATATCACAATGCCCAAATGCGCAAAGGAAATCAAAAACATGTTTAAGCCTCTAAGTCTTGAAGGCCAAGCAAGTTAGTAATCTAAATTCTAAAAATATTTAAACATCATCATCTCAGCTGCAATGTCAACCATTGCAATCTCATCTTCCTCGCATTCAATGTTGTAGATTTGTTCCTCCTCCTCTTCACTTTTAATTTCATCACCATACTCCTCTTCCTCTTCTTCTTGCTCTAGTGCTTAATTTCTTCTTCTGATAGGCCTATAACTAGAAACTGCAGCTGCATTCTTTGTTCTTGTATGTTGCCTAATGGATGTAATAGGCTCCCCAGCCCCAGTTGCACCTGCCACAGCTCCCCGGGTTAAATCATCAAATCAAAGACTAGTTCTTCTTCCTGGACAGCTTCATCTTCGTTGATCATTTCTCCAAACAACCATACATTGCTCTCATGAACCTCATTCAAGACAATGGAATCCATCATGTCTTCACAATTAAAATGCTGCGTACGTGGTTGGTTATATATATATATACCAAATCCCACAACCAATTGGTCTACTAGGTACAGAAGTTAGTCTAGGAATGTTTGCTTAGGTTTGGTTCTTGGATTGTTGATACCTTGACAAGTAAAAAACTAAATGGGGACAGGAGAAAGAGCTAATGAGATAGACAATACGTGGTTTAAACTTTGGTATGTCATTAAAGTTAGAGGAAAGATGGTGTGTGTATTACAATAGACAAGAATAGGAAGAAAAGTTTGGTGGAATGTAGTTGCATACCAGACAAGAATATCTTTAAAATTAATGTAAGACTGTCAATGTCATTAGAGCTAATGCACCACAATTCCACAAGTAGGATCGGAAGCACTTTTGAAAAAGGGGGTTTTGGGTGGATTTGGAGGGGTTGGTTCAAGGCATTCAACAAGCAGCAGAAGTTCTCATTGGCAGTGATCAACATGATGCTATCATCTTGTACTTTAATCATGCTAGCAGCAAAACATAAGAGAATGAGTTTTGCAGGTTTCTACACTTAACAGAAGATTTATGGCTAGACTTCAAGAGGACTGCTTGTGATTTTTTAGATTAGTAATATGACTCTTGGTATAACAGGAGGATAATGAGGAGTCATCGTGTTAACATGTAGTCGGGTTTCAAGTTAGCAATACTAATGTATATTATATAATTTTTTGAACTTCAAAGTATTGAAATTTCTAAGTCCACCACTGTATCCAAGTGATCTTATGAAAACATTATCACATACATTGAGAAGTTTGCATTTGCTTTTTTAAGCGCAAATACAGATTATGAAGATAAGCTGAAAAAAAATCACCAACACATATAAGCAGTTCAGGATATCCAATTGCAAAGAAATTACAAGCATAGGTATTATATTCAGATTAAGAGATTACGCTGACAATAATAAGTTTAAAAACTGCCAAAATAAATGTGGTAACATGCTGGAAGTGAATAGCTTATAAACAATGAGGAAGCATTGACAATCAAGTGAATAAAACAGAAAAGAAAACAGTAACGGAATTTGCAAGTAATTACATTAAAACAAACAAGTAATCATATTTACCCTAATAAGCTCCTAAGGGTGTAACACCTCCATTTAATTTAAAAGCAACCACTCAAATTCAAGGATAAGTACAGAAACAATTGCTGGCAATTTCATGCCCCTGTGAATCCATCTACATATATGATGGTTGAATTTGCTGTTATGGTGCAAACAGAGGAATGGATCGTTAAAAAATGAAACATCGGTACCCAAAAGCAAAATACGAGGGAAATGTTAGTGTTAGTGCTACCTTAATCAAGAGAGGGACAACCCAGCAACACACCACTGACCAGAAACTCTTCCCACGGAAATGTAAATAAAACCTCTGTTTATTATCTCTTTCTATTCCATGCCACTCACAATTCGGGTCGGGTCAAATCACACATCCGAACCACCCATATCGGGTCCCCAGAACTCTAATTTACAATAAACCTTTTTCGGTGATGGTAAAATGTTAAATTAAATTAATATACCATATTTTTAATTTCTCATAATGAGTTCACTAGGCATTACTTACATGTTATTATTGTGCAATTACAATTAATAGATAGTTTCATAGTCAGTTATGTTGTCACCTAAAATAATTAATTGACTTATGACAAACTTTTTACCTTTTTTTCCTAACAATCTTTTTAACTTTTTATTTTATTTTATTCGTATGCCAAAGGTATTTTAGGTACCATTTTGAAAGGTAAAAAAAAAACAAACTTAAATAGGGCTGTTAGAACTAAAAATAAAGAATTAATTATCTTCTAATTATATTATTTATATATTTTATTCAATTTATTCTTATTATTAATGGAAAAGTTCAATAAGTAGCCTAATTTGTAAAATATATAATAAAATGATATTTTTCATCTGATTAATAATTCAAAATTGTTACAAAGAATTATTAATTTATGTATAATATTATTTATAACTGATGCATTATAACTTATAAAATTAATAACGTTTACATTATTGTACTTTTAAAAAAATTAATTAATTCTTAAAAGAAATATTATGTTATTAAAATTAAGAGACTTTGATAAAACATTTTATCAATGTAAAAATAAATAAATAATCCAAAAATAAAAAAAAATATTAAAAGCAAAAAATAAAATTTGATTATTCGTGAAACAAAAACATATTTCACCCAAAATTGTGAAAAAAGTTCAAGACTTTTGAGTGATAAAATTAGAATTAAAAACATAAATGTAAAATTATTAAGAATTTATCAAGTTTTAATTACTTTATAAATTTGAATTTTTTTTATTGAAATTTTATAAGAATAATTCATTTTAGTAGATATTTATTAAGGAATTAACTACGAGTTGAATGAACTTACAAAGAAAATAAATAAGTTAATCAATTTGAATGAGACTTGAAAAAAAAGTAAGTTGATAAATTAATGACTAAGTTAGAGATATAATAACAGAAATAACTGTGAGCACTAAAAGAAAAAAAATTAATAATCCAATTTAAAATACTTAAATTTATGAGATAATTTAAACCTATTTAAAGAAAAAAAAATAAAAGGAAAAAATGAATAAAATTTATAAATAAAATGCTGATATGGTTGGAGTAGAAGAATATTTAAGGACCATGAAGGCATGATCCATCATAGATAGGAAGCAGAAGGTATGGAGGACGTGGAGCTGGTGAAAGCGGAGGCACTGCAGATAATGGGAGTCTTTCAACTGCTCCCCAAGCTCGTCGTCTTCGATCTCGATTACACTATTTGGCCTTTCTACTGGTTCATCTTCTTACTCCATCTTTATAATACTATGTTCTTTCTTTCATAAATTTTTCACTCCTTTTATATCCATGTTCTTTTCTAAATTCAGTGAGTGTCGCTCCAAGCACGACACGCCTTATCTGTTTCCTCATTCTAGAGGCATTTTGCATGCACTCAAACACCAGAACATTCATGCTGCAATTGCGTCCAAGTCACCAACTCCTGACATTGCAACCACGTACCTTAACAAACTTGGAATCAGGTCAATGTTTGTCGCCGAGGTGTGTTGTTTTTCTTTGCCTTTGTTTAATGTTGGTGTTAAGGTTTTTATTTAAACAAATCAGAGGGCAACAGAGAATAAAATAAATTAAGGTAGATAAATTCAATTTGTAAGAGAGGTTTAGTGTGTTTTACTATGTTTGTTGGGAAAATTATTCAAATTAAGCCTTAATAGAAAGGATTGAGCTACTGACTAACAAGGAGTTGGGTTATTGGAAGGAATTTATTGCCGCACAAATTGGCAATTTTTAGTTCAAATGCTTATCTGCTACATAGCATACAATAAAGCTTGAGCAAAATCGCACTCAACATAGGAGGTTCCTGTTCCCTTTGTCCTTTGGAGCAAGTATACTTTGAAACATAAGCCAAGCCTGAAGCGATATTAACCCTGTAATTCAAGGCCAGCTTCAGCCTCCAGGAGAAAAACATTATTAGATACAGTTTGGTTAGGTATATTTGTCAAATAATAATGCAAATATCTTAAGATAAGTTCAATAAAAACAGAAATCTCGTGTAGAATTGGAAGATAAAAGTTCTTTTGATTCTGACTTTCTGTAAGAATACGGCTGGTGAAAACATATCGATCCTTTAGTTTTTTGGAGCTGGAAACTCACCGAAATAAACTGGCTTGTGGTAGATAATTTATCGAATCATGAAAAAATAGAATATATTGCAGGGCAGTGGCAAAAACTTGTGATTCTCTTAAAGCCATTCAAAGTTCTAGCCTTGAATTTTGCGGATGAAATCCTAGATACTCCTTAAGCCTTCCCTCTTTTATAGTAAATGTCTTTAACCAGATTCTTGTCTTGACCAAATTTACTTCTTCTTTCTCATTGTTCAGGAAATATTTTACAGCTGGACACACAAAACAGATCATTTTCAGAAAATTCATTCGAAGACTGGGGTCCCCTATAATTCCATGCTATTCTTTGACGATGATGATAATAACATCCAAGAGGTAATAAAGTTTGCGTCTGTCGGTTTTATTTTAATGAAGTTCCTTATAGTTTCTTACCAATAGTTGCTTTAATTTGAAGGTTGGATCATACAGAATTATGTGTGAATTTGCTACTCTTTGGTTGGAACAAGGATTATCAATTTGTTATATATGTAACACGATTTGTAGTATTTATCGCAGATCTCAAAAATTGGAGTAACAAGTATTTTGGTTAGAAATGGGGTAACTCTTGAAGCATTTAGAAACGGCCTCGCAAAATTTTCTCAAAACGGGAATGCATCAAAGAAGAACAAGCAGAAAAGGCCCAAGTAATGCTCCCAAAAGGCAGATACTCTCAACAAGGATGCTGAAATTGAATATCCTAATGAAATTTCTCTCTGCGTTTATTCAGAACCACATCGGTTGACGATTTCAAATATGTTGCCCCTGTTACTCCCAATTCCCAATTGGAAACTGAAAGTATACCTGGAGCATTTTTAATATGAAATGTAAGTGTATATCTAGTTGAATAAAGAAACTCTATGAGAAAGCAAAAATGTCTTACGGGGTCCTAAAATAAGTCTTTGATAAATAAAATTTAGTGTATATTTAGAGAAAAGTTGAGATTCATGCATATGAAGGAAAAAAATTGTATGGAATCGCATCTTGAGAATAGTTTCGTACTTAATTAGTGAATGGAAGGCCCATGACACCGCAAAGAACCAGGATGACAATGACAACGTTCATTGCAAAATTCTGATTTGTAAAATTAGTGACTCAATACGATAAATGTTAAAACCTTCAACCAATATCAAAACATAACTATTACAACAGAAACTGCTCTAACAAAGTAGAGAGTTTATTACATATCGTCAGTTATAATTGGATTCAAGTCCCTATAAAAGCTGAGACACAATTTTAAACATTGCTTTATATATTTACAAAGAATAGGCCAACAGCCCACCTTTAATGGCCTATATCTAAGAACATAACTCGGTTACAAAGAATGAACAAACAATTTTGTAAGCAATACTGATAACTAGAGATTCATTGATTTGCAGTAGATTAATCTTCACTACTGATTCATACGAGCTCACCACAACTTCAAAATGTTTTTAAACTCTTTCCGAAAGGAGTAGTTGTTCAAGTTCTTCCCTGCGCCGTTCCAACTCCTGTATGTATGCATAAAAGCAAGTAAATACAGCAGGTTTTCTTGGTAAAAGAATGAAGTTCTGATAACATCAGATAAGACGTTACTGAGAGAAATAAGAGTCTAAATCCTCTCAGTTAAGCCTTAAGATTGAAAACAAGCGTAAGCTATTGATCTTTGTATTCAAGCTCCAAAAGTGATCATGGACATAAGCTCCAAAAGTGATCATGGACATGAAAAGGAGAAAGCAATATTGCAAAATGACTACAATGATCTAACATGCAAAGATGCAAACCTCCCATGAATTATATATTTGAAGTTTTGAGTAGGTATTGTACTTTTACACGATATTTTCAAATCATATAGTCACTATTCACAGTCTTACAGAAAATGCAAACAGCATGTCAGATTTTGATATCATTAATCCATCTTAGATTTGTATAGCACGTCAGTATGTCAGTTTTCCCAAGCAAGCAAAGCATGTCATCAAAATCAAGCATCAGGTCAAAATCCGAACATCATAACTCCATCTTAAAATGACTACAATTTAAGGGTTTTTCATATGGATTAAGGAAAACAATAAATATGTCACTTTCTAAAAAGATTTATTGAAATAATCTCACTCTTTTAAAAATGAATTACTTTGATGATAGAGAGACAATTACTTTGAGGACGATATAAGAGGGGGAAAATCAATGTTTCTTTAAAAGGTGAGAACATCAGTCGATTTAAAACTTTTTTAAATGGCTAAAATTACAACCAGTGCAAGACGGACAGAGTGCGCCATTGTAAATATGTAACCACATATATTAGATGTGAATCAGATTAAATCATAGCATCTGACAATAGCAGCATACCTCGAGATCCTTGGCTGCTTGCTCTCTTGTAATCTCCTGTTTCTGGCGGGCACGTTTAAGAAAACCAATGCAGAGGATACCCTTCATTGAGGAGAGAAACAAATGAAAATTTGATATTAAGATTTGTAAAAAGAAAAGTTTGATAAGATCAGACGGTGATAAGAAGTTACGGATAAAAATAAGTCTAAAACCTCAGTTAAGACGTAAGATTGAAAAACAAGCGAAAGCTATTGATCTTTGTATATAATCCCTCCAATGATCATGGACATGGAAAGGAGAAATCCCTATTGCAATATGACTATAACAATCTATCAAGCAAACTTCGCATGAATTAGTTGAAGTTTTCAGTAGGTATTGTACTTTACACAATATTTTCAAATCATATAGTCACGGTTCACAGTCTTACAGAATTTGAAAATGCCGAGGTGCTTATTCAGATTGTGATAATATTTATCCATCTTACATCTCTATAGTACGTTAGTATGCAGGTTTTTCCCAATCATGCAAAGCATGTCATCAACGACGAGAGAAGAAATTAAGCTAATGAAAGCAAAAATAGAATGCAAACTTAGTCTCTCAATTTCCATTTCCAAGGAGAAAACAATTATTATTACAAGGTTCTTTGAGGAAAATCATAGTAAAGAGTGGGAACTGAAGCAAAATACAAAGTCTACTTGGCAATCGAACACTACATGCAAATTAAGATATCCTAGAATGAAAAGTATTTAGGAAAAAATATAACGGTAAGAAAAGGAAATGTTTAACTCATGACCTCACGGATAATAGTGTACAGACTACCCAATACTTTGCCAAGTCGACAGAAGAGTTACAAATTTTTAAGTTAATATACTTGAGTAAAAGAGAAAAATAAAATCTTGCAGTAGCATTGCCAACAACTATAAGCACACTTTTTTATGCATGACACTGAATTGAAGTAATAAACACATTATATGACTAAATAGATTGTTTCTCTTCAGTGATCTTACTGAAACAACATAAATAACGCCACAGCCAAGTAGCAAATAACTTGCTATGCTCTGAAGAAGAAAAAGGTTCTTTCGGTCCCCAATATAATCAGGAAAAGCCCTTGTCATGACAGCAGCACTGCACAAATAAAACCACTATTCAGAAACAAGCCACAAAGTATTTCATTACAAAGAAAATAAAAATCACGGTAAATACTAGTAGTAGCTACATTCACAACATTTTACTAAATTCTAAATGCTAGTTCCCAGTTAACAACATACCACTAACATTTCATAATAGACACTGTTCCCTTCCTCCAACAAAATGCAATTAAATATCATCATTACAGTTTAAACTTTACAGCTAAACATCTAATATTAAAAATGGCTTTGCTAACCATTGATCATGGACAAGAAACGGAAAAAAATATATATATTACAGATAAAGGCAATCAGTAATCCAAATATAAAAGTAATTCAAAACGTGTTTTTGAGTATAAAAGGTATTTAACAAGGTGTGCTCCTACTCTTTAACGAAACATCATTTACCTCTATTTGGTGAAAGAGAAATAGTGCAAAAACTAAAAAATGAAAGTGCCTAGTAGAAAGAAAATGAGACAATAAAACTTTAAAAACAGAAAACTATGGAACTCACTAATTATTTTCACCTCATTTATCAACAATCTCTTTTCATTCGTTTAACTCTTCTTGTTTCCTTACCGGTTTCTCCAAACCAAACACTTTAATTTTCGTTCTATTTCTTCCATATTTTCATATATCTTCCCTATTTCTGTCTATTCTCACATATTTCTTTATTACTCATCAAACAAATGCACCTAAAGATTAAGGAAATGGTCAACAGAGGCGTATTAAAAAATCATGAATGCTAGGAAGTACTGTGAACATATTTTATGATATGATATGAGATCATAGGATTTAATAAGCACACGTAAGATAAATTAATGAGAATAAATTGAAAGGAAGACGTACAAGATCTGCAGCATACCCCTGGCAGCCCAATACTCCAAAACCTAAAAAGGATCATCGTTCAATTAACGCGTAACAACACAAGAGTGTTAAGAAGTGACGGAATAACGGCTAGAATGATGATGAAACGGAACCTTAGAGAACTTGAGGATGAAACTCCATTCTGTCTCGGCGAGGACCACAAAAGCCGCTATGATAACCGCGTAACAACGGAATATGCCGTCGAAAATCTGAAACGCGCTCGTATTAGAAGGTAACGGAAAGTGATAAGCGGAGATTGAAAAACGAGAGAGAGAGAAGAGGTGTTACGTCGGATGCGTGTTTGAAGGAACGAACGGCGGAGAGAACATTGACGGCGATACAGAGAATGGCGGCCACAGAGGTGAGGAAGCTGAAGCACCGGCACGCTACCAAGAAAGGGTCTGCTCTGTTTCTTATAGGGACCACGCTCTCTTCCTCTACGTCGCCGTTTCGGGACATTTTCTCCAACAGTTAGAGTTAGTTACCGGAGACAGAAGGGTGGAGTTGGGAACGGAATGGGAATCTGTTTTTCTTTTCTAGCATTTGATTTTGCTTTTCGCAGCTTCGATAGGTGCCAGTTTGCGGGATTTGGATTCTTCCACTTCAAGATGAACACGTGGCGATTCAAACATTGGGATTAACCCTTTATTACGTCTCCTAATCAAAATAACAAATACTATTCAAGAGTACACTTGTTCACAAATTCTATGTTTCGGAAACAAAATATTATTGGCTTAAGTGAAAGTATGTTCTCACTTTACACTCCTGGCTAACTAACAGCTTGGTTTGTCTTGCAGCTAGTATGTCAAAAATCGATTGGTAGAGACTAATCGGTTTAATATATATAATTCTTGATATACAATTTTTTCGTCACACTAACAATGGGTTAAAGACTGACTCATTGGTTTAATTAACAAAAATAACTTTACACTGTAGAAAAAAACTTATTTCATATTTGTGTAACTCAACTTTTGTGGTGGTGGTAGTGTAGGTAACCTTGGTTGAGGTGCAGGTAGTGGTTTAGGTAATTAATGGGTTTGGGTGATGACTTAGTGTGTTAAAACACCTTTCTTTTCCTAGTTATCTCTTATCATCTTCTAACTTTTGTCCTTTTTATTTTTATTTTTCTTCTCTCTTCTTCAATCTGTTCTTTTTTTTCTTTCTTTATCTATCCTTTTTTATGTCTTTTTTCTATTTTGGACTCTTCAAAGTTGTCGTACAAGTATGATGGTTTTTGGATAGAGTGAGGGGGCGTAGGAATGTCTTAACATTGTATTTTACAAAATTTCAAACAAAATAAATAACTAATAACTTATCATTTTAGCACAAAGAAAATAAAATTGAATCTAAGTAACAAATGAAATAAGAACAACTCTACCAAACAAGCTTAGAAAGTCATGAGAAGGTGCAACAAAACTTTGGAAATTTGAAGACAAACTAAAAGGTATTAAAACAAGAATAGACTAAGAAATTATAAGATGAGATAAAATGAGATTAAGACAAAGATAAAAAGCACTTTAGAAGACAAAAATCTATTTAAACAATGTAGGATTAAAACTAATAAGAAACTATAATTGGTTGGATACTAAGACAATCACAATTATACAAATTAATTTGTCAAATCAAATTAATTAACAATTAATTTTTCAGTCTTAGAACACATGCTTTGTACATTCAATCAACACTTTTCTTTTACCTTTTTTTATTAAGATATACAATTTTCAACAATTTGTAATTTCTTTTACTTATGCCTTGTAGTTTCAAACTTAAACACAATATTAAGATGATTCAATATTAAACTCGAACATCTAATTCTAATGCTTACACTCAGTCAATCAATCCAACTAAAAAATAAACTATAATTAATGATTAATCAAAGAAAGATTACTACATTTGAGTATAAGAGTGAGGAATAAATAAAAGAAAACACATGTTAAACATATGATTCAATCTAAAAAAGTAAAACACAATTAGAGGTCATTATAATCAATGAACAATATTATTAAAACAGCATAAAAAAAATTAAAACATAAAAATATCATTCATTGATAAAAAAAAAACTAATTTAGATCTAATGAATCAAAACTATACTAGATTAAAAACAAAATTATCAATTCAAAATTAAACTAGCAATGGAATAGAAATCGAAGTTGGAATCAAGAACTAGTAATTAGAATTGTTGTTTCAAAGACTAAATTTCAAATTAGCAACATATTTATGAGAAATGACCAAATCAAGTTGAATTTCAAATTCAATCCATTCGTACATAATGGAATAACTTTTGTTCTGATGACGAAATGATAAAGATTTTAAATATGATTTGGCTTGAAAATGTGATAGTTATTGAATTTGATTTAATTTTCTTACATTTTAAAGATATGAAAGAACTCAATAAAGTTTGTCATTAAATAAGAATTTATCCAAGTATATTATATAAGTGTGAAAGTTTGTTTTCAATAGATTAATAAATATTAAACAATCACTTTAAGACAAACAAAAATTGAAGGAACTTAATGTAAATAGAAAAAAAAAAAAAAGACAGGAAC
>Ga0209489_104587_pt1 | contig 25239 bp, 13 predicted proteins | sample SiratrowhiteBW_FD_187527 | JGI IMG/M metagenome (GOLD analysis project Ga0209489, IMG submission 187527) | Root nodule microbial communities of legume samples collected from California, USA - Siratro white BW (SPAdes) (version 2) | ecosystem: Host-associated > Plants > Roots > Nodule | place...
TCTTCGAATGGTTCGAACAAGAATATTTTAAAAATCTTCAAGTAATAAAAAATGGAGAAAAATTTTGGAAAACCTCTCGTGGAGAAATTTCTAGTATAATTCCACCTTTAGAAGAAATAAAATTTCCTAACATAGAAAATAAAGAAGTAATAGCTTCACCTTTTAAAATGATAAGTGAAAAAAGAGAAATAAATATAAAAGAGAAATATATATGTATATATAAACATAAACATATACATATATATACATATATGTATATGTTAGTACTCTCACAATACTAAAGGATTTGATGAAGTCCAACAAGCCAAAGCAAGCAAATGGAAGTGTGTTCTAGGTTTTGTCTTAGTGTGAGTGAGTGTGATTGGTTGTGAAAGAGAACCTATGCACATCTAAGGAGAAATTCATTAGCACACGATCTAAATGATTTAAATCAAACCATATAAGGTTTAACTTTGGTTAAAAACAGTGTCACAACAAGGATCACGACCTGACGGCGATCCGAAAGAAGATTAATAGATTTTCAAAATAAGGGAGTCGCCACCATAGTTTTCATGAAAAACTATGGAAAACAAAAATAAGGCTAGTCTACGAAAACCGGATTGCAATTTCGGGAGTCAGTTACGCGTGGGGAATGTATTAGCCCCCCGTCCTGAGACAGTACCTTTAACCGAATAAAATGAAATGAGTGTAATTTTCGAAATATTTACTTTTCGTGAGAAATAGAAATAGAAGCAAACAAAACAATTTTTAATTTTGAAAAGAGCTCGACAAGGTTTAACCTCGCTCCTACGTATCTCCATCGGATGGAGAATCAGGGTTACGTAGTTCTATGCAGAAAATGATTTGTTTGAAATGTTTGATATTTTTTTTAAGTCTTATATTTTTTTTTGAAAATTTGGTATTTTTTTTATATATATTTTTGGAACATTTGGAAGTTTTGATTTGACCGTAAGAGTACAAGGAGGTACGAACGACCATGCTTAATTCTCTTACGAATCAAGAATGTTAGAGAGGAAATTTCGTAAATTTTAAAGAGAAAATTTTGTATTAGATATCGCTTGATGCATGCGGTCATCGGAGTATCTAAACAAAATAGCAAACTTTTCCAAATTAAATACCGCGTGTGGTCATTTGGATATTTAAACAAATTTTATTCATAGTATGAAAATAATTAAAATAAAAAAATTCACATATAAAATTATTGAATATAAAATTATTATCAAAACTATATTTTTTAATTATAGCAAATGAAGTATCATGATGTATTTGCGAATAATAAAGGGTCATTAGAAAAATGTGCCACTGAAATGGAGTCATTGTTTAGAGAAAGTGAATGTTTGGTATATGGTGGGCCCCACATAAGATGAAAGTAAAGTGTGGTGGAGTGAAAAATAAAGTGGGCCCACCATAAATAATGGAGTGAAAAGCTAAAGTGGGTGGGACCCATGCATGAAAAACCTTTAGTCTTTAACCATGACACTTAAAATAAAAGGGTGGCCCCCACAAGTATCAATATGTCACATCAATTAGGTTAAGCAAACAAAAAGGACATTGGAATAAAAGGGCAGCCCCCACATGCACATAAATGTGCCATGGCCTTCACCTATGTAACCAACACTGGTTGTTGCACTAAGTTGAATAAACACTTTTAAAATCAAAACTTACTGCAAATAGGGAATATAATATACCCCTACGCATGGCACCACTTGATAGAATAAGTTGGTCTTCACGAACACCAATACCTCTCACACATCCCTACACCTTCACCCTAAGATGAGCTCCCACGTTAAAACCAAGGCTTGGCATAGTGGGAGTTGCAGCGTGAGTTGGTAGAAGTTTTTTTTTTGTTTTTAGAGCTTACGCCTCTGGGTAAGGTTTTGGAGGTGATGGCAGGGTGTGTTATGGTGGAGGGTCACTGGCGAGAAAGAGAGAAAACGGTGGTTATTTGGAGTGGAAGTGCGTAACGAGGGTGATAGTGGCATGAGTTGGTGGTGAGGTGGCATTTACGGTGGAGGAGCGTCACGGCCATGGCTACGCTGGCGGTGGCTTAAGAAAGGGGGTGACGTGACAGCGTAGGCACTTGCATGTTGAGTCAGAAGGTTTTAGAGGTTGAGGGTGAAGTGGTGGTGGCTCCTAGCAAAGTAGGGAAGGAAGAAAGAGGTTGGGGTGGAAGCGCGGCTTGGGAGGAAGGCATGGCAAGGATGGTTTCGGATGGTTATGGGAAAGGAGAGGAAGGCGACGTTGGCGCCTTATGTGAAGGTGCATGGTGGTGGCCGAGAATGGTGAAGGTGGTGAGGCTATGTTGGAGGGTTGTGAGCCAAGGAAAAATTTGAGGGTGAAGTGGTTGGGATAAGTGAGATCTTACTACTTTGAGCACAATTGCATTATTTGGAAAACTCAGGGAGCATGAGATTGAGATGAACCGACTCAAGGAGCAAGAAAATGGAGAGAGGAAGGCTAGGAGCATAGCTCTCAAAACTGAAGCAGTTACAGAAGATAGTGAAGCAGATTCAATCTGTGACAGTGAAGTTGAAACTCTGAATATGCTCACGAGGAAGTTTAGCAAGTTCCTAAGGAAGAGAGGAAAAGAGAAAAATCAACAAACTAAGAGGTATACAAAGAAAACTGATTTAATTTCTACTAACCTCACTTGCTTTGGATGTGGAAAGCAAGGACACATTAAGGTTGAATGTCCAAATCTGAACAACAAAGACAAGACTGTTGAAAAGAAAAAGTTCAGCAAGAGTAGCAAGGGAAAACGAGCGCACATAGCTTGGGATGAAAATGATTCAACAACAAGTTGCTCACAAAGGAAGAAGAAGAAATCAATTTGTGCCTGATGGGAAAAGAGGAGTAGTAAGCAGTGCTGACTCAAATAATTCTTCCATGTCTGAAAATTACAGCGCATTGCTTCAAGCATTTCATGAGACACATGAGGAAGCAAATAGGTTGGCTGGGTAAACAATAGACTCAAAGGTTTGAACAACTGGCTGGAAAAGAGAGTCAGCTCATTGGAAGAAGAACTGGAAAATGTTAAAACTGATTTTGAGCACTTAAATAAGATTTACCAGTCTTCTGACTATGAAAATGAGTCTAGCAAACCAGCCAAGTGTGAAAACTGTGAGTTGTTGGAATCTAAAGTAAAAGTTCTTGTGAAAACCTCTTCCAAACTTGCCATGAGAACGACAAATTTAAATGCTCTTTTAGGTTCCCAAAATTGTGTGTTTGATAAAGCTGGAATTGGCTTCAAACCCTTGTTTAAAAAGGAAACCAGAAAATTCAGCAGCTTTTTCAAAACTGGCAACCAGCATACCTCACGTTTTCAAACTTGTTTCTACTGTTTACACAAAGGTCATAATATAAGAAGCTGTACAGCTAGACTTTGTGAGGTTCCAAATGGTCGTATGAAGTGGATACCTAAGGTTAGTATTAACAGTTCTAGACCCAAAGCAAATAGGGTACCAATTTTTATAAAATAAATCTGTTTTGCAGGACAAAGGTGCGGCCAGCAAGAAGCTATAGTATTTGGACAGCGGCTGCTCCAAACACATGACAGGGGATGAATCCTTGCTTACTGGTTTAACTCTGAAACATGGAGGATGCATTACTTATGGTGACAACAACAAAGGAAAGATTATTGGCAGTGGTGACATTGGAGTCAGAGGAAGCTTGACCATTCAAAATGTACTTTTGGTTGAAGGATTAAAACATAATCTGCTGAGCATAAGTCAGCTCTGTGACGAAGGATTAGAAGTCACCTTTCAACCAGAAATCTGCCTCATCTCCAGTAAAGACGCAAGAGAAACTCACGTTGTTGGTAAAAGAGTCAATAATGTGTACATGCTTGACTTGCATTGCATTAATTCTAAAATCAATTGCTTGATTACTAAACGTGACGAAACATGGTTGTGGCATAGGTGTATTACTCATATTCACATGTATCATTTAAACAGAATTGCATCTAAAGAACTTGTGATTGGTTTGCCTAAACTCAAGTTTGAGAAGGACAAAGTATGTGAAGCATGCCAAAAGGGAAAACAAACCGAAACTTCTTTTAAACAAAAACAGTTTGTTTCTACTACTAGACCTTTGAAAATGCTTCATATTGACTTGTTTGGACCTTCTAGAACTATGAGCATAGGTGGAAACTATTATGGTCTTGTAGTTGTAGATGACTTTTCTGGATATACATGGACTTTGTTTTTGGTAACCAAGGATGAAGCATTCAGTGCCTTTAAGAAACTTGCAAAGATTATTCAAAATGAGAAAAACTGCATTATTGCTGCCATAAAAACAGATCATGGTAGACAATTTCAAAATGAAAACTTTGAAATGTTTTGTGAAAAGTTTGGAATTCAGCATAATTTTTCAGCTCCGAGAACAACACAACAAAATGGGGTTGTGGAGAGGAAAAATATAGCTTTGGAAGAGATTGCTAGAACTTTATTGAATGAAACAAACCTTCCAAAATATTTTTGGGCAGATGCAGTAAACACTGCATGCTATGTGCTAAACAGAGTTTTGATAAGACCAATTTTAAAGAAAACCCCTTATGAACTTTTCAAAGGAAGAAAACCAAATATTTCTCATTTTAGAGTTTTTGGTTGCAAATGCTTAATTTTAAATAATGGAAAAGATAATCTAGGTAAGTTTGACTCAAAGGCAGATGAAGGCATATTCTTAGGTTACTCATCACAAAGTCATGCATATAGATCATACAACAAAAGAACCATGTTGATTGAGGAAACTGTACATATTACCTTTGATGAGACTAACCAAAAGATGCAGGATAAGCCTGAAAATAGTGTAGATGATGAGGAAACTGTAAGATTACAGAAATTGCTGCAGAACAGAACGAAGAACTAGATACTGTAGAAAAGGAAACTGATTTAATCGAACATCAAATCAATTTACCTCTAGAGTGGAGAGTACCAAGAAATCTATCCCTGGACAATGTAATTGGACATATCCACAAAGGTGTCTCAACCAGAAATTCACTGAATATACTGTGTGAACACAAGGCATTTGTGTCACAGATTGAGCCTAAGACAGTTCAGGAAGCCTTGAGTGATAGTAATTGGATTAGTGCCATGCAAGAGGAGCTCAATCAATTTACAAGAAATGATATGTGGAGCTTAGTTCCTAAGACCATTGGAATGAATGTGATAGGCACAAAATGGGTGTTCACAAATAAAATGGATGAGCGGCATTATTGTGAGGAACAAAGCAAGACTCGTGGCCAAAGGTTATAATCAAGAAGAAGGCATAGACTATGAGGAAACCTATGCACCAGTTGCGAGAATTGAGGCTGTGAGGCTGCTGCTGGCCTATGCGTGTCTAAGTGGATTTAAGCTGTTTCAAATGGACGTGAAGAGTGCATTCTTAAATGGATTTATAAATGTCGCAACCAAGGCCACGACAGGGACGACGAACAAAAATAATTTATTTTAATTTTCAAAACAGAGGAGTTGCCACCATAGTTTATTAGGAAAAACTATGGAAAACCAAAAGCAAGATAAGGCAAGTTTGCGAAAACGGATTTCGAGTCCGGGAGTCGGCTACGTGCGGGGAAGGTGTTAGCACCCCCACAACGTCCATCCTAAGACGGTACCTTTAACGTCCGTCCGTCCTAAGTAATCTATGTGATTTTTTAAAACATTTATTTTCCTAAGAAAGGGATTAAGATAAAACAAACAAAATATATTTTTTTTGGTTTTAGGGAGCCCGACAAGGTTTGAACTTGCTCTTACGTATCTCCATCAAGGATGGAGAATCAGGGTACGTAGTTCTTTGTTGATAAGATTGTTGGTTGTCTTGATATTTTTTTTTGAAAATTTTGAAAGCTTGTGTTTGAAAATAAGGTAAGCGAATAGCACTAGTGCCAGGTTTAAAGCCCGGGCTTTGGATAACAGTGCCAGGTTTAAAGCCCGGGCTTTGGATAATAGTGTCAGGTTTAAAGCCTAGGCTTTGAGTAAGGTGCCAGGTTTAAGGCCTGGGCTTTGGGTAAGGTGCCAGGTTTAAAGCCTGGGCTTTGAGTAACGATGCCAGGTTTAAAGCCTGGGCTTTGAATAAGGTGTCTGGTTTAAAGCCTGGGCTTTGAATAAGGTGTTAGGTTTAAAACCTGGGCTTTGAATAAGGTACCAGGTACAAATACTAATTGGGGTGATGCAGGAAGTATCTCTACTAGTCAGAAACCACTTATGATTAAGGGCTTTTTAGCGATTGAGAAAAGTGTGGGTGCAGATCTGGATTAATGGGGGTATAGGAAGTAGATCCGCTAATTAGAAATCCAACTAGGGTTGAGGGCATTTTGGGGATTAAGAAGAAATGGAGTGTAGATCTTAATTAATGGGGGTGCAAGAAGTATATTAGCTAATCAGAAATCCAAAGGTATTTTGGGGATTAAGAATAATTGGAGTGTAGATCTTAATTAATGGGGGTGCATGAAGTAGATCCGGTAATCAGAAATCCAACTAGGGCTGAGGGCATTTTAAGGATTAAGAAGAATTGGAGTTTAAATCTTAATTAATGGGGGTGCATGAAGTAGATCCGCTAATCAGAAATCCAACCAGGGTTGAAGGCATTTTGGGGATTAAGAAGAATTGGAGTGTAGATCTTAATTAATGGGGTGCAGGAAGTAGATCCGCTAATTAGAAATCCAACCACGGTTGAGCGCATTTTGGGGATAAAGAAGAATAGGAGTGTAGATCTTAATTAATGGGGGTGCATGAAGTAGATCCACTAATCGGAAACTAAACCAGGGTTGAGGCCATTTTGGCGATTAAGAAGAATTGGAGTGTAGATCTTAATTAATGGGGGTGCATGAATTAGATCCGCTAATAAGCAATCCAACCAGGGTTGAGGGCATTTTGGGGATTAAGAAGAATTGTAGTGTAGATCTTAATTCATGGGGGTGCATGAAGTAGATCCGCTAATTAGAAATCCAACCAGGGTTGAGGGCATTTTGGAGATTAAGAAGAATTGGAGTATCGATCTTAATTAATGGGGGTGCATGAATTAGATCCGCTAATAAGAAGTCCAACCAGGGTTGAGGGCAGTTTGGGGATTAAGAAGAATTGTAGTGTAGATCTTAATTCATGGGGGTGCATGAAGTAGATCCACTAATTAGAAATCCAACCAGGGTTGAGGGCATGTTGGAGATTAAGAAGAATTGAAGTGTATATCTTAATTAATGGGGGTGCATGAAGTAGATCCGCTAATCAGAAATCCAACCAGGGTTGAGGGCATTTTAGAGATTAAGAAGAATTGGACTGTAGATCTTAATTAATGGGGGTGCATGAAGTAGATCCGCTAATCAGAAATCCAACCAGGATTGAGGGCATTTTGGTGATTAAGAAGAATTGGAGTGTAGATTTTAATTAATGGGGGTGCAGGAAGTAGATTCGCTAATCAGAAAACCAACCAGAGTTGAGGGCATTTTGGAGATTAAGAAGAATTGGAGTGTAGCTCTTCATTAATGGGGGTGCATGAAGTATATCAGCTAATCAGAAACCCAACGAGGATTGAGGGCATTTTCGGGATTAAGAAGAATTGGATTATAGATCTTAATTAATGGGGGTGCAGGAAGTAGAGCCGCTAATCAGAAATCCAACCAGGGTTGGGGGCATTTTGGAGATTAAGAAGAATTGGAGTGTAGATCTTAATTAATGGGGGTGCAAGAAGTAGATCCGATAATCAAAACCCAACCAGGGTTGAGGGCATTTTCGAGAATAAGAAGAATTTGAGTGTAGATCTTAATTAATGGGGGTGCAGGAAGTAGATCCGCTAATCAGAAATCCAACCAGTGTTGAGGGCATGTTGGGGATTAAGAAGAATTGGAGTGTAGATCTTAATTCATGGGGGTGCAAGAAGTAGATCCGCTAATAGAAATCCAACCAGGGTTGAAGGCATTTTGGTGATTAAGAAGAATTGGAGTGTAGATCTTAATTAATGGGGGTGCAGGAAGTAGATTCGCTAATCAGAAATCCAACCGGAGTTGAGGGCATTTTGGAGATTAAGAAGAATTGGAGTGCAGATCCTCATTAATGGGGGTGCATGAAGTAGATCCGCTAATCAGAAACCCAACGAGGATTGAGGGCATTTTGGGGATCAAGAAGAATTGGAGTGTGGATCTTAATTAAAAGGGGTGCAGGAAGTAGATCCGCTAATCAGAAATCCAACCAGGGTTGGGGACATTTTGGAGATTAAGAAGAATTGGAGTGTAGATCTTAATTAATGGGGGTGCAAGAAGTAGATCCGATAATCAAAATCCAACCTGGTTTAAGGGCATTTTGGGGATTAAGAAGAATTGTAGTGTAGATCTTAATTCATGGGGGTGCATGAAGTAGATCCGCTAATCAGAAATCCAACTAGGGTTGAGGGCATTTTGGGGATTAAGAAGAATTGGAGTGTAGATCATAATTAATGGGGGTGCAGGAAATAGATCCGCTAATCCGAAATCCAACCAGGGTTGAGGGCATTTTGGGGATTAAAAAGAATTGGAGTGTATATCTTAATTAATGGGGGTGCATGAATTAGATCCACTAATCAGAAATCCAACCAGGTTTGAGGGCATTTTGGGGATTAAGAAGAATTGTAGTGTAGATCTTAATTCATGGGGGTGCATGAAGTAGATCCGCTAATTAGAAATCCAACTAGGGTTGAGGGCATTTTGGAGATTAAGAAGAATTGGAGTATAATTCTTAATTAATAGGGGTGCATAAAGTAGATCCACTAATCAGAAATCCAACCAGGCATGTTGGGGATTAAGAAGAATTGGAGTGTAGATCTTAATTCATGGGGGTGCAAGAAGTAGATCCGCTAATCAAAATCCAACCAGGGTTGAGGACATTTTGGGGATTAAGAAGAATTGAAGTGTAGATCTTAATTAATGGGGTGCAGGAAGTAGATCCGCTAATCAGAAATCCAACCAGAGTTGAGGGCATTTTGGAGATTAAGAAGAATTGGAGTGTAGATCTTAATTAATGGGGGTGCATGAAGTAGATCTGCTAATCAGAAATCCAACCAGGATTGAGGGCATTTTGGTGATTAAGAAGAATTGGAGTGTAGATCTTAATTAATGGGGGTGCTTGAAGTCGATCTGCTAATCAGAAATCCTACCAGGGTTGGGGGCATTTTGGAGATTAAGAAGAATTAGAGTGTAGATCTGAATTAATGGGGGTGCATGAAGTAGATCCGCTAATCAGAAATCGAACCAGGGTTGAGGGCCTTTTGGGGATTAAGAAGAGTTGGAGTGTAGATCTTTATTAATGGGGGTGCAAGAAGTAGATCCGCTAATCAGAAATCCAACCAGGATTGAGGACATGTTGGGGATTAAGAAGAATTGAAGTGTAGATCTTAATTAATAGGGGTGCGAATAGGAAGGCCTGAACTCCACAACCCTAGGCCATCATCACCTGCAACCCTAAGCCACCACCACCTTGCTCCAAACCCATGTTAAGTCTACCAACCCAAAGCAGCAGCGTTGACGTCGAAGATGAGCGGCGGTGGCGCGCAAGGAACAACGGGTGACGACGGAGGTTGTTTTGGGACTGTTTTGGAGTGGTTTTGGAGCACAAAAATACATGGACAAAATACATAGAAGAATGTATGAAAGATGGAAGATGATGAATGTTTTTATTATTTAAGAAATAAGAAAAAAAAAACAAAATGCCATAAAGAGCAAAAGGACCTCCTTTTTTTATTTTTTATCTTTATATGAAAATGAAATGATGAAAAAATAAAAAGACATCACAGGAAGATAAGAACACAGGATTTAAAAAATTTCAAACTTCAAGATCCATATGAAAATCTAAACCTTATAAATCATACCTGTGAGCGTTCTTCAAAAATGATAGCCTCATTTCCAAAAGTTTCTTGCTTCTCAGTTTTAAACTGAGTGTGGATAGTAAGATAGGAGAATCAATCTTCTCTACTTTTTCTCTCTTTTTTTCTCTTTTTCTTCATCTCTCTCAAAGTGATCAATAGTTCCTTCTCAACGTAAGAGCAGTTACCACTTAAGTGAATCTTCTTTTTTATTATTTAATTTATTTTTATTTTGAAAGTAGTTTAGAGCAGTTTTGAAAGATTTACTGCTTCTTTTTTCCTATTTTTTATTATTCAAGATGAAGTGTAAATGAACGTGAGATGAAATAGTTTGAAAAGGGTCATATTTTATTTTTTATAATTTTTTGTTATTGTGAAATGAGAACATAGGTGGTTCAGAACAGTTTTAAGATTGACTGATTCTTTTTTTTTATTATTATTTTAAAGATGAATTAAAAGAAGTAGTTTTAATACAGTTTCAATTTCTTGTTATTTTTTATTATTTTTTTTCTTATTTTCAGGTTCTGTTGTTTCAATTTATATTTTTATTTTTTTGTTATTTTCGTTTTTTATTATTAATTATTTTTTTAAATCACCACCTTTTCTTTTTTTTAAGTTTTTTTTTCTTTAATGGAAAAATTCAAAAAAAAATTATTTATTATTTTTTTCAAGAAAACTTAAATTATTAAATATATATTCTTTGTTATTATTTATTTTTTCATTTTTTTCCTTTATTGAGCCACTCAAAAAGCCACTTGTCATCATTTAATTGGGAAGCGAAAAAGGTAGTCTCTGCACAACAGCTGAATCGATTAGTATTCTGTAATTTTTTCATTATTAAGCCATCTTGTCTCAGTGACTGATAAGGTACGTGTTTTTTAATCCAAAATTGCAATGGGTAGGAAGTTCAAAAGTTTTCTGCTTGTGTTGTTTGAGTGTGCCGTGTGATAATACTTGTGTTTGCTTATAAATGTTACATTGCATATAGGCATTTTGCATAAGCATTCTGCATTTGCATACTTCAAAACACAAAGCTCCAAACCCATTTCTCTGCAAAAGTTCTTCCATGGCCTCCCCAAGCAATCCGAGGAAGCAAACCAAAGAAGCTGCCAGTGCTGGAAGGCACATTGACACTCGGGGCCATCTTGAAGGATGGTTTGCAAACGTTCGTGGCAAAGGAACGAAGGCTAGTATCAACTCCTACCTGACCATAGTCAGCCGAAAAGTGATCAACACTCCCAAGCATGTGAGCCTGGACTGGCTGAAATCGGAGGAGCTGCTGGATGTTGCTGAGTCGCTAGAGTTTCAAGGGCTTGAGAAATCTCTCCGGCTAACAGGCAACATATATCCAGACCTAACGAAGGTCTTCTTCACCAACCTTAAGGTGAAGCGAGACAGGTTTGAGTCAAGGGTCAAAGGAGTAATAATGGATATCACTCCTAAAGTCTGGGAGACAATAACTGAAGCTAGGAAAGGGAACTATTGAAGGTCTTGAAGAATACAACAAAGTCACCTTCTACAGAAGCTGTTTGAGAAACCCACACGCTGCTGGAAAAGGATTCCAAGTTGGCGGTCTCGCTGTGTATCCAAGGATTTTGGCATTCATTATCATGTGGATTCTTACTCCACGGGGACATAATCATGCTGTGTTGCATGAGGAAGATCTAATCCTGATGAACTGTATCATGAATCAGATAAAAGTGAATTGGCCATCTGTGATTGGAATGCAGTTGGAGAAGGCTAAGAGGCTAATGGATTACTGAATCCCGTATGTGGTACTCATATCAAAGTTCATTCAGTAGTTCAAAGTGCCTGATGAAGGAAAGTTGATTGAACCAATAAAGCAGGCGTTTGAGATGAATACCACCAACTTCAACAAAATGGGGCTGATAAAAGTGAATGATCAATGGAGATTTCCAACAAAGGAAGATGAGGAGTTAGAAGAGTATACTGATGCTACTGCTGATGCTCCAGACAATGCTGACAGTGGAGCACCTAGGGCTGATGCTGGTGAAGACAATGCTGAAGGAGGAGCTACTGATGGAGCTACTGGCAACACGCCAATGGATATTGAAGATGATAATACGGAGGAAACTGACAAGAACTCAAAGTTTACAAAGTTTGCACAAGATATTTTGGAAAAGTTGGACCCAATTTCTACTGAGCAGAAGAGCAACCAAGAGATCAATATAACTCGGTTTGAGAATTTAGAGCAACAGGTCGAAGCTGTGTTGGATAAATTGGCCACAATGGCTGCTTGGAACGAGCCAATTGAGTAAATCATGTATTTCGTAGGCATTTTCTCCCATTTGATGAATTCATAGGGGGAGAAATGTAGTGTGTGTGTGTGTGGCCTGCTAATGTTCTATGTGTGTCCTGTGTTGTTCTGGTTGTTCTATTTCTGTGATGCTTTTGCTTGTTTGATGTTAGGGTTCATGTTAATGGTTTATGATATTTTAAATAGGTTTACCTAGGTGTAGGTTTACCATTTTGATCAGGATTTATTCCTGCTACTGCTGCTGAATTAGTTTCTGTCTTAGTTAAGTTCTATCTCATCCATTTCAAATGTTGTAATGTGTATTGTTGTTCAGTGCTGTAATGGAGAATTCATGTATGATTATGCTTTGACAATAAATATGAATAAAAGTATTCAGTTTTATATGTTACAAGTTCTATGACAGACTATTGCTTTCACTAGTTCTTTTATGTAGTTGCAGATCTTAAACCACTCACACACTAGAATGTCTTCATCAAATAGGGGGAGATTGTTAGTATTCTCACAATACTAAAGGATTTGATGAAGCCTAGCAAGCCAAAGCAAGCAAATGGAAGTGTGTTCTAGGTTTTGTCTTAGTGTGAGTGAGTGTGATTGGTTGTGAAAGAGAACCTATGCACATCTAAGGAGAAATTCATTAGCACACGGTCTAAATGATTTAAATCAAACCATAAAAGGTTTAACTTTGGTTAAAAACAGTTTTGAAAAATAAAGTACTGAACTATTATAAGCTGATTTCAGGTTTAAGCCGAATCAATTTATTCGTGTTTAAGAATAACTGAATTAACTGTTTTCTAAATTTCGTTTGAGTTCTTCTTTTATAAATATAGTGGGCTTTCAAGTGTAAATAAATACAAAGAAGGAAACAGATACATTTTTACGAAATACAATCTTTTGAACTTCATTTTTGTGATAATTACTGTGAGAGAATTTCTTTTTCATAATCATTTTTCAAATAGGGTTTTTACTTGAAGAATCAATCTTGACTAAGGAGTGCTATTGGGTTTCTTTAAGACTGTGTACATGCCTTTCTTTCTACGCCAATTAGGGAGTTTTCTCAACCCTTCTTGATCCTGTTTGAATCAAGATTTGTGTTGTGTTCATTGTAATTATGTGAAAATCATTGAACAATTGTATTGGTTTAGGCTATAGTAGTTAGCCTGGTGTTTTTGCTGAAATTGATTGGGAGCTACGGAGAGCAGTTGATCAATTTAGCAGGTTTCTTGATTTCTACAGGGAGTAGGAATTAGTTGATTAATTGTATGTGAACAATTAATTGAGTTAGTGGAACTTTCTTCGCAAGTGGTGCAGAGAAGACTGGACGTAGCCCTTGAGGAAGGGTGAACCAGTATAAAATTGACTGTGTCTTTTCTTCTTCACCCTTCTCTCACAATCTTGATTTGTTCTTGCACTGCATACTGCATTAATTGAAAATTGATTGAATTGCTAAAAAATTTAATAATCTGCAATATTGCATATCTGTTCTAATTTTGAACAAATCTGATCTGGAAGTTGTTCTGTACTGTTAGGTATCTGTGTTTCTGCATACTTGAGATTTCATTACTACAGTGTGATTCTTGACACTCTTATTGCAAGAATAGTATTTTGTTCATGTGTTGATATTGAAATTAATTGATAATTGACTTTGGTTTGATTAATCTGCTGCAAATTAAATAATCTGTTATACAACTTATTTGTTTTACAAAAAGTTTTCAAATTGAGATTGACTTTAATCAAATCTGATTTAACATCAATTTTCTGCACAATCAAGTCTTAAATTCTTATGTGACATTCTTTATAGTTGGCACTTTATATTGATTCATTTTAGTATATGCATTTGCTAGTCTGATTGAGTAATTCTTATCAGCATTAGTAAGTTCTCATTGACTGTGTGTACTGCTTTCAATTTCATATTGTTTGTGCATATATACTGTTCTTATTGGTTTAAAAAATATTGATTGTGTTCAATTGTGAAAATCATTCATTTGTTTCTTACTTTGCATCTTAAATAAATCTATTCATTCGTACTTGAAGCCAATTTATTTTCTGCTGTACCATATATTCTTTATAATTGAGATTCATTAAAACTTTTCTGTTTGCGAAAACTGTTTTCAGAGATTTAAAAAGAATAAAAATCTTTCAAAGTTCAATTCACCCCCCTCTTGAACTCAGCCAAATACGTTTTCATATATATATATATATATATATATATATATATATATATATATATATATATATATATATATATTTGTTTTTATCTTTTTTTTTATATTTATTTTTTTTTCATTTCATTTTTATGAATAAAAGAAAAGAAAAAGTTTAAAAAGAAAAAAAAATTGAAAAGAAAAATTGATGTTCTTTGTTGTTAAAGCCCAACCCGATAAGGTTTCAGACAAAAGATGATATCTACTCATTAAACCACTCCTTTACCCTTCACCCATCCTTCTCATATACTCATCCATATTTCTAACGGTGTTGTTTGGTTTCTTCCTTTTTTATTTGAGATAATTCACTGTTACGTCTTTGGAAATAATTAGAAATACATTGATTTTCAAAATAACTAGAAATAATCAATTGTTCTATTTTCAAAATAACTAGAAATAATCAATTGTTCTATTTTTTGTTAAATAACTGCAAACAAATTGATTTGAGTTTACTGTTTTAATTTTAAAAATAGTTGGAAATAATTCATTGTTCTATCTTTGGAAATAATTCAAAATACATTGATTTTGATAATTACTGGAAATAATCCACAGTTTTATTTTTGGAAATAATTCGAAGTAAATTGATTGGAGTTTACCGTTCTGATTTTGAAAATAACTGGAAATAATCCACTATTCTATTTTTTGGAAATAATTGGAAATGAATTAATTTGAGTTCTCCATCCTGATTTTAAGAAATAATCCATTGTTTTATTTTTAAACAATTCACTGTTTCATTTTCGGAATTAATTGGTAACAAATTGATATGAAATTTTCGCTCTGTTTGCTCAAAATAGTTGGAAATAAGTTGATATGCATTCTATTTTTGGGAATAATTGGAAACAAATTTAAATTGATTGGAAACGCAGAGCAAAATCCATTCCAACCATGTAGCATTTAGTTTTTAAAATTGATTGAAGGTTATATAGAAACAAGTAGTTAGACGGAGAAAAAAGGGGGAAGGACTTCATTTTATATAGACCACTGTGTCTACAAAGGAGGAGATAAAGAACGGATAGAAAAAAAGACAAACCAAAGAACGAGAAAAAGAAAAAAAAGAATAGAAGAAGGAGAGGACTAAGGATTGATGTGAAATTCTCCCACACGGAGTTTGGAGGAAAAGAAGAATAGTAAGAAAGCGTAATTTAACTTTATCATCACACAAGTAATGCTTGAATTGTTTGGATCATTGTATCGTTTTCACATTCTGCTGTTAAATCTTATAGCTTTTATTTTCAATTCCAAAATTACTGTCATCCATGGTTATCTTCTGGTAATTATGATATCCGTAAACCATGTCAAAATAATACTGAAAACAAACCAAATAATGCATCGTCCATTCCAATGAGCAATTTAAATAATAAAAAAGAAAGGCAATATTTGTTTTTGGTCTGAACTCATAGTTTTGAATTATATCTAAATTTGGCGAAAGCCTTTGCCGAAAGCCTTTGGTGAAAGTCTTTGCTGAAAGCCTTTACCGAAAGCCTTCACCGAGAGCTTTTACCGAAAACCCTAGCCAAACAAAAAACCTTTACCGAAAACCTTAGTTGAACTGAAAACCTTTATGGAAACACGTAGAAGCTAGGTTGATCTTTGTCGGGCCAAAAAATAATAAAAATATTTTCTTTTTTTACTTGCATTTTCGTTTTTTTTGGAAAAAATAAATATTCTGACAAACCGCACTCGTTTTGCTCATTTGATTAAAGGTACCATTTTAGGACGGGCATTGTAAGGTGCTTATACATTCCCTACACGTAACCAACTCCCAAACCTTTTATTTTGATTTCGCATACAATTTCCTTATTTTTTGGTCTTTTCCATAACTATGGTAGCAACTCCTTTGTCTGTTTTTTTTCCTTGAAGAGTAATACTCAATCCCTTTTTCTAAACTCTTTTTTTATTTTTTATGTACCGCAGTCCCCTGTTCGTGATCCCAATTGTGACAACGGGCATTGTCTTGATAAATTTTCTTATAAAAATAAAAAAATGTACTTTATAGGTTAACTATTTCTTATCCATAGGTAAAGGGTACATTGACCTTGGAAGACAGGTATTTTCTTATGTTTTTCCCTTAAATTTTATGTACATATGTACATTGACCTTGGAAGACAGGTCTTTACAGTTTGAATGTTTCTACAAGATGATCTTTTATCTTGGAGGGACCTAACAATGAACAAATAAAGTTTGCAGTCGTTGAACTTCATGCAAGATCTGAGCACAAATATTTTCAAGAGGGAGGATCTGATGGCAGACCATCTCCAAGACTGTAGACAACAATAAAAAGGTCATAGAGCTAGAAAATTGATTTAGAGCTTACAAGGAGTTTGAGTTTAATTGAGCTTGTTTGGTTCTCCAATAAGATATTTAGGCCCATGTTCAACTTTTAAGAAGATCACTCTAGAAATATTAGAGCATCAAGATTACAAGATCTTGTAAAAATTGTATAAAGTAGTGTATATTAATGTTAGGCCTTGAATTTGGGCGTAGAATTTATTTTGCACCTTGTATTTTGGACCAAGTAGGGTAGGGTTTTAATTTTGGACCTTGTAACTGAGCTAAGATTTGTTGAGCCCCAACCTTAACCCTAGGAAAGAGAAGGTAGCAACTAGGTTAAAAATCATTGCTTGCCATGCAAGAAAAGGTTAGTACACATAGGAGGTGACGTGGTGCCACTTAACATGTTTCTTATGCTACCTTGCCATACACTACAAGATATTTTCAAGTTTTTTACCGATTATATATATGGCATGTAAATTTAGCATTATCTACGGATATGAATTTGTAGGTAATTACCCAGGGATTTACATCTATAGGTAAAATTTGTAGTTAAATTACCTACAAATTCAAATCCGTAGCTAACATTCACAGGTAATTACATACGAATTAAATTCATAGGTAATTTACCTATGGAAATATCTGTAGGTAGTTGTCTATAGGTATGGATGCATATACATAGGTAATATTAATAATTAATATTATTATTTATACTAATTATTATTATAATTAATTTATTATTAATAATAATATTAGTATTATTACTAATATTCTTAATAATAATTTGTTATTAATATTATAATGTTAATATTATTAATAATAATAATATTATTAATGTCCTCTTCCGGGCCTTGGGTGTGGTTGGTAAAAAGGGAGGTACGAAGTATAATTATTTTATCTTGGGTCAAGCGATGTGGACCTACTAACCCTTTATTTAAACGTAAACCCTATTTCACAAGGAATGTGATGCCAATAACTTTACCGATGGAACAATAATAATATTTTGTTAAGATTATTAAAACCAACTTCATATTTATCAAGTATCATGAACAACAATTTGGAAGTCAAATTAAAGGCACTCATCTGTTAAGTTATAATTAGTTAATATTTAGTACTTGAATGCAGTTGTTTAGAAAAATAATAATGTTATAAAATAAGATAGTTCTTAATAAATGGGACAAATTCAATTTGGGTTAGCCTAGAGAGTAGTTAAAAACCTCCATGGCTAGAACAAATTGGTGCCCACCTTGGGGCTAGGTAAATTTTTTCCTATCTCCACAAGATATAAAAAAATTTTCATAAAATTATCACCTCTTCGACACCTCATTCTCCCTTGTTGTTTCTACACTAATGGGTTTCCCCCACCATACTGATGTCATTGTAGTCCGAGCTTGAAACCCAAGAAGGAGCAATAGTTGTTAGCATTCAGACGAAATTGGAAATTAATGACGAAATCAGAAACAAACTTCTAACCTGCTTCAACGACTAAGCTAATGTGTGATATAACATCCATTGTCGTAAAAAGTGTTAGCACTACTATTGCTATGGTATTTGATGAAGTCAACTTGGACCAAAAATGAAGATCATTTGGAGTTGGTCTAGTCTTAGGGTGTGTGTGTGAGTGTGATCTAAACCATAACATGCACCTTGAATCACTGGAATGAGCTTTAAAAATCCATTAATTAATTATATTCTATCTTTGAAAATTTTGTGACAATTTTAATTGATTAAGTGATTAATTGATTTTAGTTTGAAGATTGGTTTTTCTGATCAAGTCTTTTAATCAATTGTTTTCTCGATTCAATTGATTGGATTTCTTGGTAAAGAATTTCAAAATTTCACATTCACTATTTTTCATCTTTAATTGATGCAGTGACTAGCAGTGTTTTTGCCATACTTTAGTCAATTGATTGTTTCCCTGATTCAATTGATTGATTTTGTGTTGTATTGATTTGCAAGATATTTCAATTAATTGTTTTGTTATTTCAATTGAACGATTATATGCTATATTGATTTGCAAGTTATTTCAATTGACTATTTCTGTATTTGATTTGATTGATTATGTTCTATAAAGTACTGTGTGATCTTTTTTATGTTAATGTTTTTACATTTCAATTAATTGATTTTGTTCTATTCAGTTCAGCAAGAGCATTTTAATTGATTAATTTTGTGTTTCAATTAATTGATTTTGTTTTGTGCATTCAAATTTCCCACAATTAATTGTTTTAATAAAAGACTGACATTATTTTTATACTATTTTCTACTATTTTGCAAAAAACTTTGAAAGTTCAATTCACCCCCTCTTAAACTCAGCCTAAAACTCTTTTCAATTTGTATCAAGAGCTAGGACTTGTATTTTACTCAAGTTTCGATCCATGGCTGAGAACAAGTTATCCTTTGCAGAGGGAGCCTCAATAAATAGGACACGTATGTTTAGTGGTGTGAATTACCAATTTATTAAATCAATTGATCGTAGGATTTGGAATGCAATTGAGAATGGTCTATTTGTTCCTATGATTGTTGTGAGTGGTGTGACTGTTGAAAACTCTTTTGATGAGGTTACTGATATTGAAAAAAGGAAAGTACAATATGATTGAATTGCCAAGAATATAATAACTTTTGCTTTGAACCTTGATGAGTTTTTTAGGGTGTCACAATGCAATTCAGCAAAAGAGATGTGGGATATACTTGAGGTCACTCATGAAGGTACTACTAATGTAAAGAGGGCCAGGAAGCATGCCTTGATCCAAGAGTATGAGTAGTTTCGAATGCAACAAGGAGAAACAATTGTTGATGTACTGAAATTGTTTACTCACATTGTCAACCATCTAATTGGACTTGGCAAACAATTTGACAAGGAGGAACTGAACATCAAGATTCTGAAATTCCTGGACAGAAGTTGGCAACCCAAAGTGACAGCAATTTCTCAAACAAGAGACCTAACTACATTGACCACAACAACACTAAGCTGAGAGAACATGAGTTAGAGATGAATAGGTTGAAGGACATGGAGACTGTTGAGAGAAAAACAAGAAGCCTAACACTCAAATCAAATGTTGCAGATGAAGATAAAAATGTGGAGAGCTCTGGTGAATGCAATCAGATTAAGAATCTAAATCTATTGACAAAGAGGTTTCAAAAGTTCATCAAGATGAATTACAAAGTGAAGAACCAGCAAAACAAGAGGTACAGTAAGAAATTTGATTCTTGTTTTGCAAAATTAATCTGTTTTGGATGTGGTAAACATGGTCACATCAAGGTGGGTTGTCCAAGCTTAGCAAACAAGGAAAAGGGATTGGAAAAGAGGAGCAGTAGAACTGGAAAGACTAAAAGAGCCTATATAGCTTTAGAGGATAATAATACATCTTCAAGCATCTCTTCAAAGGAAGAAATTGAAGCAAATTTGTGTCTCATGGCTGGACAAAAATCTAAGGTAAGTAGTGTCAATTCCAACACTTCATTTAATAGTGAAAATTACAGTACACTTTTTCAAGCATTGATAGAAACTCACGAAGAAGATAATAGATTGGCCTTATCAATTAATCGATTAATGGGGCTAAACAATTGATTAGAAGGCAGAGTTAAAGAACTGGAAGCAGAGTTGTTAACCTTAAAAATCGATTTTGATAATTTGAAAATGATATATAAAACTGCAACTTCCAATGACTTTAACTTTTGCAGGCGAGCTAATTCTGAAGACTGTGTTGTGCCTCAAAACAAAGTTAATTATTTGATCAAATCTGCTTTAAGACTTTCCATGGGAACTACAAATTCAATGCAATTTTGGGATCACAAAACTATGCTTTTGACAAGGATAACATTGGATATCAATGTGGTTTCCAAGGAAAGCAGAAGCAGTTCAACAATTTCTTTAAACATAGTGAAAACCAATCTTCACCCTTTATCACTTGCTTTTATTGTTTGAAGAAAGGCCACTCCATTAGAAACTATAAAATCAAGAAGTTTGATGTGCCAAAAGGACTAGTTAGGTGGGTGCCTAAAAGCATTACTAGCACTAGTGGACCCAAATTTAATAGGGTACCAACTCTTGAAGCATAAACTATTTTGCAGGTCAGTTTGACAACCAAGAAGGAAATGTGGTAGACAATGATTAATCCAAACACATGACAAGAGATGCTTCTCAGTTGGTCAATATGAAATGGAAACATGATGGCTATGTCACCTATAGAGATAACAATTAGGGGAAGATACTTGGTGGTGGTGATATCGGTTGAGAAGAGACAGTGATAATAAAAGATGTGCTACTAGTTGATGGATTGAGGCATAGCTCGCTGAGTATCTGTCAATAATGTGACAAAGGCTACAAAATAACATTTGAACCCCATTTGTGCCTTATAGCCAATTCAACTTCAAGGGAGACTATGCTTGTAGGTAAAAGGGTAAACAATGTGTATATGCTGAATGTTTCTTGCATTAGTTCTAGCTTGATCTGTCTTTTGTCAAAGAATGATGAGACTTGATTGTGGCATAGACGTTTAGCTCATATGCACATGCATCATTTGAATAGTATTGCATCTAAAGATCTGATAATTGGTCTTGCTAAACTCAAGTTTGAGAGTGATAGGATTTGTGAAAATGTTGAAAGGGTAAACAAACTAAGAACTCTTTTAAGTAGAAAAATGTTGTTTCAACCTCTACACCTCTTGAACTACTTCACATGGATTTGTTTGCTCCCTCTAGAACTATGAGTATAGGTGCTAATTACTATGGCCTTGTAGTTGTTGATGACTTTTCTAGATTCACTTGGACCCATTTCATTGCAACCAAAGATGATGCTTATCATGCCTTTAAGAAACTTGCCAAAGTTATCAGAATGAGAAAAAGAGTTGCATTTTTGCCATTAAATCAGATCATTCGGCAGAATTTAGGAATGAAAGATTTGATAAATTTTGTGAAAAATTTGAAATCAAACATAATTTTTCAGCACCTACACAGCAGAATGTGAAAAGATTTAAGTTAAGTTCAAGAGGGGGGTGAATTGAACTTTCAAATATTTTTGCAAAATAGTGGAAAGAAATAATACAAAGAATGTAAGTCTTTTATCAAAACAATTAATTGTAGTTGTTTTGAATGCGCAACACAAAAGTCAATTAATTGAAAGATACTTAGCCAAAATTATTGATACTATTTTTTGTTGTTTTCAGTTGCAATGAGGATCTCAAGAGCAATTTGGTGTAGCTGAATTAGATGAGTACAACTAATCATTCCAAAGGTATGTTACAAGCCTTTAATTTTATATAAACTTTCATAAATTGGAAGAAGATCATGTACTAAGTTTGTTGATTTTTTTGTTTTTACCTTTTTGTAGGATGAAGTTCATGTTCATTTGGAGAAGAAAACACAGAATGAAGAAATAAACCAAATACTTTTGTTATATATGTTATATTTTTTTACAATTTTGAAAGTGTGCCAGGCAATATTGGAGTATAGTTTTTAATATTTTCAGTTGTTACAATTATCATGTGAAATACATTACGCACATTTAATTTCATTTCTAAATGTTATGAGTGTTATTAATAATATCTTATATTACAATTTACTAAACATAATGCAATTGTCTTCTATAGTTTTACTTAAGTATTTTTATATTAGAATAATAATGTTCAAAATGAATTAGTTGCTTAATGTAATTATAATCTATTTAAAAATATTACATATGCGGTATGAAGGATTAATCCACATTTGTAAAAGTGTTGCTTAAAATTACCTAGCTTCCATTGCAACAATTGAATAATTGTGGCCTAAATGTAAACGCAACACTTAAATAATCGTGGCTTAAACAAAAATGCAACAGTTGAAAAAGTATGGCGTAAATATTGACAGAAAAGGCAAAAATATGAAAAAAGTGACCTAAACATTGACGAAAAGAAAATAGGTGAAAAAATGTGGCCTAAATACAAATAAAATACCTGACCTATTGTTTTAGGCTAAGGCCACACTTTTTAAAAAAATTGTGGGCTTTGAGCTACGCCCACGGCTGAATACACCACAGTTTCAAAACCGTGGCTAAACTGTGGCCTAAAGTTAAGGCCACAGTTTTTTAACTTTAGGCCACATTTTCACCTGTTGTCTAAAGTGAAAAATATTGTAGTGACAAAATCAACCGAGTAAAAAGTACTTGTAGCACAACATAAAACAGATTCAATCAATTGAAAAACAGAAACAGTCAATTGAAATTTCTTGTAAAACACAATTACACATAATCAATCAATTGAATCAGGAAAATAATTAATCAAATAGAAAATGACACAAACACTGTCAATCACTCTAATCAATCAAAGAAGCAAAAATGTGAATGTGAAAACTTAAAATTCTTCAACAAGAAATTCAATTAGTTGAAACTGGAAAACAACTCATTAAAAAGACTTGAAAAGAAAAACCAATTTTCAAACTAAAATCAATTAATCTTAGAAAACAGTAAATTGAAATAGTCACAGAATGTCAAAGATAAAATGCAATTGATTAAAATAACTACTCAATCAATTACAAAAACTTCAGAATTGAAATAACAGTAAACACAATTGATTGAATCTGAAAAACATTTAATTGATTTTTCTAGAAATGTAATTTAACAAAGATCAAATCAATAAGTCTACAAATTATACAGTTTGATTCTAGTTTGAGTTGACAGATTTCATAAATCCTTTTTACGAAATACAGAATTATGAAAAACAGAGAATTCAAACATGCAATAAAAGAAAAAATCAAGTAATTGAAATGTGAAAATAATCAATTAAATTTTTTTATAGCAGTGAGAGAAATGTGCAGAATCAAATCACGATTAAAGATAGGGTTAAGAGAGAGCAAGAACACCAAGAATTATACTGGTTCACTCTTCCTCAAGGGCTACATCCAGTCTCTTTGCCAACTAGCAAAGAAATTCACTCAAGAACATCAAGTTCAAGCAATACAATATACAAACACTTGCACCCTGCAAGAATACCCCTCTACACCCTGTAGAGAACGAAATTACACAGTGCAGAACCCTACTACACTCCTACAAATGTAAACCCTATACAATTTGTAGACAAATCACTCACAATTACATGTACTACGAAAAACCAAAACAATATCTCCACTTTTACATCAAAACAAGAGGTGACAAATAGTGCAAAAGCTTATCTTGCAATGCAGAACTAGAGTAAATAGTTATATCACCAATAAAGAGCTTCAATATAACCACACAAATGTTCTTTGTTTTTCACTATATTTCACACATAAAAACTCTCTATCTCATTCTGTATCAATTATCTCTTTTGTTGAAAAGATATCACTATTTTATAAAACCAAATTTTTTTAAAATAGAAAAATAGTTGTCATTCAATCAATTGAATTTGGAAATCAATAGATTGAATTTTATTAAAACAGTATTTTCACCAAATTGATTTTCGAAAACAATTAGTTGCAGTACTTTGTAAAAGTGGTTTTAGAAAAGTTTAAACTCCTATTTCATTCCATTTTAGTATGATTAGTCTTAGTAGATCTTTGAAGCTCTTTCAATTGGATCAAAATTCATGCTATGGTTTTGGATCACATACCAACTCACACACACACACACACCTAGGACTAAACCAATCTTCATATGATCTTCATTCATGGTCCTTGTTGACTTCATCAAGTCCTATAGCAATTGTAGTGCTAACAGAATGGAGTTGTTGAAAGGAAGAACATATCTTTGGAAGAACTAGCAAGAAATTTTTTGAATAAAACTAATCTTCCTAAATATGTCTGGGCAGATGCAGTGAGTATAGCCTGCTATGTGCTTAATAGAGTCTTAATCAGACCAATTTTAAAGAAAACCCCATATGAACTGTTTAAAGGTAGAAAGTCTAATATTTCTCATTTGAAGGTTTTTGGTTGTAAATGTTTTATTCTGAATAATGGAAAAGATAACTTGGGAAAGTTTGACAAAAAGGCTTATGAAAGAATCTTCCTTGGTTATTCACCATATAGTCATGCATATAGAGCATATAATAAAAGAACCATGTTCGTTGAGTAATCTTTGTACATTGTTTTTTATAAGACTAACCAGAAAGTGCAGGAAGTATTAAGATAGATGCAGAAGATGATGATCTTATTGAGCAGAGGCTTAGTGCAGACTTATTGAGTTAAACAAGAAAGATTACTCAACTGCAGGAAAATCAATCGATTGATTCTGTTAATCAATTTATTGAAACTGGAGCTACTGTAAATCCTGACAAATCTAGTTTTCCAAAAGAATGGAGATTTCCTAGAAACCTGACACTAAATAATGTGATTGCACAGGTTCAGAGAGGAGTTTCAACCAGGAGATCCTTGAACCTCTATTGTGAACACATAACTTTTGTATCACAATTGGAACATAAATCAGTGGCTGAGGCCTTGAAAGACAAACACTAGTCAATACAATGCATGAGGAGCTCAATTAGTTTACCAGAAATAAAGTATGAACTCTTGTTTGAAAGAGAATGAATGTGATTGGAACCAACTGGTTTTTCAAGAACTAGTTTGATGAACTAGGAGTCATTGTGAGAAATAAAGCAAGGCTGGTTGCTAGAGGCTACAATCAAGAAGAAGGGATTAACTTTGGTGAAACATATGCACTAGTGGCCAAATTGGAAGCTGTGAGACTATTGCTAGCCTATGCCTGAATGAATGGATTCA
>Ga0209489_104588_pt1 | contig 25237 bp, 14 predicted proteins | sample SiratrowhiteBW_FD_187527 | JGI IMG/M metagenome (GOLD analysis project Ga0209489, IMG submission 187527) | Root nodule microbial communities of legume samples collected from California, USA - Siratro white BW (SPAdes) (version 2) | ecosystem: Host-associated > Plants > Roots > Nodule | place...
CCCCCCCCCCCCCTCTTGAACTTAGGCCAAATACTTACTTTAACACATTATAAGCTTCATCCTTGGTAGCAATGAATAATGTCCATGTAAATATAGAGTAATCATCTACTATAACTAGAACATAGTAATTACCTTCTAGGTTCATAGTTCTTGAAAAACCAAACAAATCCATATGAAGCAGCTCAAGAGGTCTAGATGTTGAAATCACATTTAAGGGTTTAAAAGAACTTTTAGTTTGTTTACCCTTTTGGCATGCTTCACACAGTCTGTCCTTTTCAAACTTGAGCTTAGGTAGTCCAACTACAAGAAGATCTTTACATGCAAGCCTATTGAGATTATGCATGTGAATATGAGCTAATCTTCTATGCCACATCCACGATTCATCGTTCCTAGTTAGCAAACAATTCATGCTAGATGATATGCAAGAAACATTAAGCATATATACATTATTTACCCTTTTACCTACTAGGATAGTTTCACTAGATTTTGAATCTGCAATGAGGCAAAGATTGGGCTCAAAAGTGATCTTATACCCCTTGTCACACGATTGGCTAATACTGAGCAAACTATGCTTTTATCCATCAACCAAGGGTACGTCCTTGATGATCACTTTATCATCTCTTCCAATGTCACCAACTCCAAGAATCCTCCCACGGTTGTTATCTCCATAAGTGACATATCTAGCAAGTTTTAGCTTCAAATTAGTTAATTGGGAAGCATCACCAGTCATGTGTTTGGAGCATTCACTATCCAAGTACCACAGTAGTTTACTAGATGCCAAACAGACCTGTAAAACAGGTTAAGTTTGAGGCATTGGTACCCTGTTAAACTTGGGTCCACAAGTGTTAGTGATCCTTTTAGGCATCCACCTAACTAACCCCTTTGACACATCAAACCTTCTAATTTTATAGTTCCTCACATAATGGACTTTTCCCATACAATAGAAGCAAGCCAATGAAGATGAAAACTGTTGCTCATTTGTTTTAAAGAAACTGTTGTATTTTCTTTGTTTTCCTTTAAAACCAATTTGATATTCAATGTCAGCTTTTTCAAAAACATAGTTTTGAGAACCCAAAATAGCATTGAGGTTTGCAGTACCCATTGAAAGCTTGAAAGCAGTAGTAATTAAGTAATTAACTTTCTTCTACAGAGCTTCACAGTTTTCACAATTAACTGGCTGACTAGAGTCAAAATTACTGGAAGCTTCGTAAATAATTTCTAAATGTTTAAAATCAGTTTTAGTTGCAAAACTTCATCTTCCAGTTCTTTGACTCTGCCTTCCAACCAATTGTTCAGACCTTTCAGTCTATTGTTGGATAAGGCTAGTCTGTTAGCTTCTTCATGTGTTTCATGAAAGGCATGAAGTAGTGAATTATAATTTGCACTATTAAAGGAAGTGCTAGAGTTCTCAGTACTAACCTTTGAATCTTTTCCAGCCATTGAACACATATTGACTTCAACATCTTCAAGTGAGGAGCTGCTGGAAGTGGAAGCATTGTCTTCCCATGCAATGTATACTTTTCTCCCTTTTCTAGCTTTGTGATCCTTTTTCTCATTTGTCTTTTCCTTGGTGACAAGGCTCGAGCAATCCATCTTTATGTGACCCTGCTTACCACATCCAAAATAGGTAAATTTCGCTAGATTAGGATCAACTTTTTTATTGTACCTTGTGCTCCTCTAATTCTTCATTTTCCCTTCATCTTTATGAATTTTTGAAATCTCTTTGTTAGTAAGTTGAGATTTTCAGTTTCACTGCACTCATCTGAACTCTCTTCACTGGATTCAATATCTACAGCTTTTGTTTTGAGTGCAAGGCTTCTGGAGTTCTTCTCAATAGATTCCATTTCTTTCAACCTTGTCATCTCAAGCTCATGCTCTCTCAACTTGTCAAACAGTGTTACTGTAGTGAGGGTTGTTAAGTCTCTAGTCTCGGATATTGGAGTCACTTTAGGCTGCCAGCTCCTGTCCAAGCATTTAAGGATCTTGATATTTAGCTCTTCCTTATCAAATTGTTTTCCTAGTCCAATCATATGATTGACTATATAAGTGAACCGTTTCTAGACATCCACTATAGTCTCTCTTGGTTGCATTCTGAACAACTCATACTCCTAAATGAGTGCATGTTTCCTTGCTCTCTTTACATCATTTGTCCCTTCATGGGTAACTTTCAGTATATCCCACATCTCCTTTGCAGAGTTGCATTGGGATACCCTAAAGAACTCATCAAGATTCAAGGCAGATGTAATTATGTTCTTGTAACACAGTCATACTGAACACGCTTATTTTCAGCTTCAGACAATTCATCAAATGATTTTACAACAGACATACCATTCACAACAGACATTGGAATATAAGGACCATTCACTATAGCATTCCAGATATCATGGTCAATAGATTCAATAAAGATTTTCATCCTCACTTTCCAAAACTAGTAATTAACCCCAGAAAACATGGGTGGCCTATATATAGAAGCTCCCTCAGCAAAAGGCTATTTGTTCTCACCATGGATCGAAAACTTGACTAGGATACAAGTCCTAGCTCTGATGCCAATTGTAAAATAAGTCCAGGCTGAGTTCAAGAGGGCGGTGAATTAAACTTAGAAAACTTTTTGCGAACTGTGATCAATTTTACAAAACTGGATGAAGATTCTTTATTCAAACTATTAAAAGATGATTTCTGTAAAATGCACAGTGAATGTTCAATCTATTCCAAAAAATAATCAATCAACTATATCAATTGTATTCAATCAAATCAAGTGCGAAAGTAATAAACTGAAGTCAGAAAAGTATTTTAGAAAACCCATAACTCAATTGAGTAAACAGTTTTTAGAAAAATAATAACCAGTTGATTTAAAAAAAAGTTCAAGAAAACTAGTTTTAAAACAAATACAATCAATTACATAGAAAAACTTGGTTGACTGAAAAATCAAAATGAGAAATATACAGAAACCTGAATATGTGACAAACAATTTCAGAAAAGATTTCCAAACACACTTAGAACAAAACAATTAATTGTACGTGAGAAATAGTTAATTGCGCAACCAGCAGAAACAAGATAAGTGTTCACGAATAGAGAAAGAAAGATCAAGAACACAAGTTTTTATCCTGGTTCACCCTTCCTCAAGGGCTACATTCAGTCCTTTGCAAACTAGCAAAGATTTCCACTAGAAAAGATCTCTAAGATTAGTATCAACAATACAAACTTGTACCCCGCAAGAACACCCTAGTCCCAGCAGTAAAACAACCTACTGAACCATTCAGCAGCTATCCAAACAGTCCAGAACCATCTGTACAATCTAGTTACAATCACACACCCTATGTAATATGTAACCACAATTCAACAGTATTCAAAAATACAATGAATAGACCAAACCACACAGTGATTCTACTCAAAATAGATTACAAAGATGTCAATAACAAAGTAGAAACACTTAGCTTACTATAAGATCACAGTTACATAGATTCAGAATCAAAGTAATGCTCCAAGATTATGATTCTTGAGAAGAAATGATTTGGCAAAGGTTCACAAGGTGTTTCACACGTTTCTCTCAAAGAAGATTTCACAATGTTTTTTTAGAATGATTTTCTATATATGTCAAAACATGTGCCTTTCCTTTATATAGGCAAACTGTTTTAAAATCTGTTAAAATTTCAATTGATTGAAATAATTGTCCAATCAATTGAACTTTTCTGGAACAGAAAATTTATCAGATTCAGAATAAAACTAGTTTATTAAGTTTTCTTTCCAAAACAAATTTATCTGAAAACTTTGATTAATTTGATTAAACATATTTATCTTTGGAGCTTACTAAGACATATGAAACATGCAACAAATGATTTTATGACAAGAGCAAGAACTCACACACTCACACCCAAAGTCTAAGTCTAGAACCAATATCTTCAATCATCTTCATGATCTTCTTTGCTGATTCATTATACTTCATTCGCTTGTTGATTTCATCAAATCCACTAGCAACTCCTGATGCTAACAATGCTAGCACTTTGTCAACAAATAGAAGTAAATTTGATCCAAGGGTATCAAAATGTGTTTTTATTGGTTTTAAAAAGGGGACAAAAGGATATATTTTGTTGAATATTCAATTAAGAGAAATTTTTGTGTCTAGGGATGTTGTCTTCTATGAACATGTTTTTCCATATCAAAAGGTTGAAGATACTAGCAATGAAACTAATAGTTCAAACATTGATGATCAAAATGTTTTTATTGAACATCAACGTATTTTGAGTCAGCTAACACGAGTCATTTTTGCACCATGTTAATAATGACCATGAATCAGACATTTATATCCTTGAAAAAGTTTGTTCCCATAGAGACCAAAACCTTAATGAAAATCATGAAACAACACAGTCAATTCGAATGAGTATCAGAACAAAAAGACCACCTGAGTATCTAAAGGATTATCATTGTAATCTCAATGTTTCCAATACATCTTCTAGAGTTAAATATCCTTTGAATTTTGTTTCGTCGTATAATAAATTATCACCTTCTTATAAATCGTTTGTTATTTCTATTTCTTCACATGTTGAGTCAAACACTTATTCTGAAGCTGTGAAATATGACTGTTGGAGAAAGGCTATACAGTGTGAGATATCTGCTTTGGAGTCAAATCAAACATGGGAGACTGTTCTTCTTCCCAAGAACAAAACTGCCATAGGTTGCAAATGGGTATTCAAAATAAAGTATAATGCTAATGGGACTATTAAAAGATATAAAGCAAGATTAGTGACGAAGGGATACACACAAACAAAGGGTATTGACTACCTTGAAACTTTTTCTCCAGTAGTAAAGATGACCACTATAAGATTGCTCCTTTCTTTAGCTTCTATATATAATTGGGAGTTGAAGCAATTAGACATAAATAATGCTTTCTTACATGGAGAGTTGAAAGAAGATGTATGGTTACTCCTCCTGGATTGACTTCTATTCAACCAGGACAAGTTTGTAAATTAAAATGGGCTTTATATGGCCTTAAGCAAGCTAGCAGGGAATGATTTGCTAAATTTTCATCCTTTTTTATTTATGCGGGATATACTCAATATATGAATGATTATTCCATTACAAGGAAAAGTTAAATTACCGACAGAATTTTATTGTCAGAACTTTATACATCGGTAAAATATCATTATTGATAATTTTATCGACGAATATTATCTGTCGCTAAATTTATCAACGGATATCATCCGTCGCTAAATTTATAGACGGATTTACCGACAGATTTGCCCTAAATCTTAAATTTATATACAATCATTTTATCGATGGATTTTGAGTGTTTTCGATAGATTTGTCTCGTCGGTAATTTTTGTTCTTTTTGTAGTGTTCCTTATTTATTAATTCTTCTGAAGGATCTTTTACAACATTGTTAGTGTATGTGGATGATATAATTTTGGCAGAAAATGATAAAGAAGAGATTGAACAAGTCAAATAAGCTTTAAATAAGACATTCAAGATCAAGGATCTTGGTGATTTAAGATATTTTCTTGGGCTTGAAGTAGCAAGAAGTAAGAAATGGATAATGATGAATCAACGGAAATATGCATTGGAATTTTTAATATATGCAGGTCTTTTAATCTACAAACCTGCAGTCACTCCTATGAATAATCTTGTTAAATTGTCTTCTATTGGAAGTGTGTCTTTCACTAATGTTCATGCCTATAGAAGGTTGATTGGAAGGCTTATGTATCTCACTAATACCCGACCTGACATAACGTTTTCTCTTCATCAACTTTCTCAGTTTCTTGATAAGCCTAGAATTGCTCACTATAATACAGCAATTAGAATTCTCAAGTATATTAAAGGAGCTCCAAGTCTTGGCTTACTTTTCTCTTCCAGCAGTTCTGCCCATCTTAAAGCCTTTTGTGATAGTGAATAGGGTACCTGTAGTGATTCAAGACAATCAGTGATCGGTTTTAGTGTGTATATTGGAAATTCCCTTATATCTTGGAAATCAAAGAAGCAAAGAACAATATCAAAGAATTCCTATGAAGTTGAATACGGGGCAATGACACTGTTACATGTGAAATTCAATGGCTAGTCTATCTTTTTCAATATTTAAAAGTTTCTTTTGAGCAACCATCTTTTTTATATTGTGACAATGACTTAACAAAATACATTGCAACAAATCTAGTGTTTCATGAAAGTACAAAACATATAAAAATAGATTGTCACATTGTTAGCAAAAAATTGAAGAAGGGTCTCATCCATTTGCTTCCCATTTTCACCACAGAGCAACTAGCAGACGTTTATACCAAAGCCTTAGGTCCTCAGTCTTTCAAGAATATTTATTTCAAGTTGGGTCTCATCAATATTTGCTCTCTAGTTTGTAGGGGGAGGGTTTCACAGGATATAGATACAAGGCTTCTAGCAGAAAACTAATATTAATTCTGTGATTTTGTCTTTATGATAGGACCAAATTGATAGAAGGAAAGAAACATTAATTATTTGATTTTTTTTATGACAATAATCAAATTATCATCAATTCTGTTTATTTTGTGTTTTACGACAGTATCAGGTTGTAATATCTTTATTTATTTTCTTCCTTTAGCTATACCTAGAATGGGTACATTATTTGTATATATTCAGCTCTTTGTTTTAGATCAATACACAAAAAAAAGAGAGAATATTTTCATTCTCATGTCTTTTGTTCATCTTTGTTCTTCTTTTTATTTTCATAATAGAGGCTCTAATACCATGTGAGATTAGGTTGCAAAAGAGTAAAAATAAGGGCGAAAGTAGAAACGGAAAAAGAAAGAGTATAGTCACTGAATGAAAAAAGGTTGTTCAATAATACATGGATCAAGAGAAATTAATTATTTTATAAAATAAAACATACTCTAAAAAGTATGTTGCCATCGTAACAATTTTTTTTTCAACATGTTGAACTCGTAGTGTTGTTTCATGGTATTAAACTTGGTTGAGAAACTGGTTCTAGCAAGTAAAATTGTTATTCAGATTCCTTACGACATAATATAGCTCATTTTTAAAAGAATGGAGTATTTGAAACGATGAATGAAAAGTATAAACTTGGGGTAACTACGCAAGAGAATGTTCAAGATGCGTGCAACACCATTGTGCTAATTTGCATGTTGTCACCAAGAGTTCATGCCCAAGAATGGGAATTCATGATGACTTTATACATTTTGGAAGAAAAATAAATGTGTAAATTCTTAAATAAGTCTCATATATCCTAAAGTATTGTATATATATTTATTAGACTTAAGTTAGTTTTAAAAATAAAATAATGAGTATCGAAGCGTTTAGTTAATTTGTGAAAAAAAAAGGATAGTAAGCTTTATATCAAATGTTGTAAGGTATCATGTTACCTTTCAAGAACCTCCAAGTGTGAAATATACACATTGTAAAATACATACGTTCCTTTTAATTGTCAAATATTTTTAACTTGGTGGTTGAAGTTAGAGTCATATCATACCTTTACCTTTCATACATAACTTAATTTTAGTAACTTTACAAATTAGTAAACTCCTCAAAACTCAATTTATTAAAGTCATGCATTTTTGTCTTCATTACTACAAAAAAATATATTTTACATCACTTATTTGTAAATATATATTTTATTTCAATTGTTTGACAAATATAAAATATAGAAATATTACGTTTGTTTAAATATTGATTGATATAATAACATATTTAAATGAGTTAAAGAAAGTAAATATGAACACTTATTACAACAGTTATTTCAGAATTGTAATGACCCCATCAGGTTGCATCCCTTTAATAAAGACATATTATGAAAGGACAAAAAAAATAAAGTGAAGCATAATTTAATAAAAAGTAGACTAGCTATATGAAAGGACAATGTCTAAGTACCACACATAACTCTAAATCATAATGAGTACAAATTTCTAATCTATAAAAAAAAATATTTTATCAATTCATGACAAATTTATTCAATCATGTTTATGCCTAATGACTTACCATCTACAAAAAGTTGAAATCCAAAATAAATATTTGATGGAGATCCATCTAGTTACTTTGCCTCAACATGCTTCAAGCTTGTGGTGGAAGCTTTTGAAAGCTTGCACGATTGAATGGTGAAGATAACTCCAATAGCCAAATGTGAAAACGTTAAATGAAGGTGTGCAAAAACAAATGAAGTAAAGCTAGTATCGTGAGGTGAAGTGTGAACAATGGAAATGTGTAGAAGAAGCTTAGTACCATGAAGATTGATGAACTAGATGGAACAAGGTTTTTGATAGAGGTTAGGCCAACTATCAATGATTTTCTAAGTTTATCTTAAAGGAGAGTAAACAAAGAGGAGTTCAAGACTAAGTGCTGGAAAAATTCCAGTAGCAATCCATTAATGTCATTCAAGCTACTTTACACATTGTCTACACAACTATATATAGAAAAAAAGTAAAAGGAAAAGCTTATGGAAGAAGTTTCCCTAACCCTAACATATGAAGGAAGCTAATACCCTAACCCTAGAGTGCTTAACACACTATCTAACCCTATCTACGTGAAATTAATTTTTTAGATAAAGAAATAGAAATTTAAAATTGTTTTAGAATATTTTAATCAAGCAAAAATAGTAGAGTCTAAAACTCATCCAGTGATTCATACTAGGTTCATTTGTTAATTTTAGGGTCTAGTTTCACTATTTTTTTCATGATTATAGAATTTATTTATTTTCTGATATTTTATTTTCAAGAATCACATCTAATATGATATAATGGCAATAAAGTTATAGTCTAACTTCTCGTGAATATCATAAAAGTTATGATTTGGATAAATTTTTGACTCACGTGATGAATGTCAAATGTTCTTAAAGCGAGACTTGTCCAGTTTCAGGAAAGTCAAACTAAGTGTCGGTTTGGATCCTATAAATGGTGATTGCTTGTCGATAAATATCGAGTGAAGGTCCACCTGCAGAAGATGATCTGATATTCAAATTAGTAAAAGTTAGTGAAGTTTTTAGAAGTATTAGTATGAGTAATAAAAGAGAGAGAGAGAGATTAAGTGAGTATTTCTTAGAAGGTCAAACTATATTTATAAGCTTTTGGACCTAGGTTAGAATATTCAAAGATGAATTGTTATTGAGTGTGGACTATTGAGTCTATTATAACAATCAATTTTCATATTTCCAAATTACTTGAATTTATAAATAATGTTATATGTAATTCTTTAATAATACCTCTGAATATTTTGGATCTGGATGACCAACGTACATAAAAAAAAAATTAACTTTTTATGTAAGTAAGATTACTAACATAACTACTATCCAATTATTATTTTTTGACTGAATTTGTGACTTATATCAATGATAATACTAATCTAAATAACTTATGAATCTTCAAATCTTTTGAAAGAGAAGATATTTCTATTTTTCTTATCTTTAATATATTATAATTTATATATATATATATATATATATATATAATTATTAAATAAGTACACATGAAAGGGGAAGAATGTTTTTAACCTCTCCCCGTTCATGATAGATGTTGACGATCATAATTATGAGAACAATAATAATGACTATTATAACGTGAATAAATGAAGATGATTAATAACTAACAATTAGAGAGAACTGAGTCTCATATGAATGAGAAAAGGAGAAAATATTTTATCCTAATTTTTACTTTGACTATTTTTATAGTAATTACTTATTATATATGTTAGTTTTTAAAATTTTAGGTGTCACAGTAAATGTGCTTATTATGTGGATTTAAATTAGAACTGTTATAGTAAGTTTTATCCGATCTATAAAACTACCATCCTATTATTTATTATAAAACTACCATCCTATTATTTATTATAAAAGGTGAATTACAATTTTTATAATTAACCAATATTTTTTGTGTAGCAAGAAAACCACGTTATTTATACAAAATTTAACATGTAATTAAACCTCAAATAAAATATAATCATTGTCCAACTATAAACAGACTACTTTGTTTCTATCCCTAAATAACATACAGACTATTAGCTATTAGAGAAACTTCTCTGTAAGTATTTTTTAAGAAAAAAAGGTGAACAATTGAAGAAACAAAAATAATAGATGTACAAATTAAAAACAAAAAAAAAGTTAGAAAACTAGTATAAAGAAGCTCCTAAATATTAATTAATGTATTATCTAATTTAAATGAATGGAAATTTTAATTTTAACTTTTCTTTCACATAAATATTTATGAAAGAAATTCGTTAAATATACTCGAAGCATATATCAAATCCAAAAAATACACAAAATATGCAATAAAATAATTTGAAACCACGATGTGATCCATAATAAACAACACATTTACAAAATATGTTACCAATAATATATCTAAATCTAAAATTGGTCTAAGTACTAAAATATTTGAGTAATTTTATATGAATTTTAGATTAAAATTATATTTGTATTGTTGTACATATATAAAAAAAAATATCTCCAAAAGTAATTCAATCGTTTCAAAGCTTAAGGTGTACTTTTAAAAAAATAAAAAAAGGCGCATTTCAGCAACTGCATTTTATCTATAAAAAAAACACTGCATTTTATCTATAAAAAAACACATACCGTAACAAAAAAAATATTATTCATAGTTAGTGTTACTTACACATATTTAAAAATAAACTACTAGTACCATATTATAAATCTATGTCAATGATATATTAAAATACGCAAATGATATTCAATTATAAGTCAATTTTCAATCCAAATGACTAAATATATAATAGTTAGTTAAATGACACCTAAAAAAAGACATATTAATAAAAATCATTCTAATAAGTAACCTACTATTTTAGTTCATTTATGAAGTTTTTTTTTTTTTTTTTACAGTAATCAAATAGTTCAATTGAAGGATATTAATATACAGCAGAGAAAGAAAGACATGGCTAATGATGATCTGCACATTCTGAACACAAAAGTTGAACTTTGGTAACAAGACGACCCACAACTTCAACTCCGTGCAGGTTTGCAAAATACAATAGATGTTATTTCAGCCACAAACATGTCTCTAGGAATAGCCTAAAGAAAAATCCAGTGTCACTTGTTAATCCATTTTGAAAGCTGTGTGGGGTTCACAATTCCCTTTATGTAGGTCCCCTTTATTTTCAGAAGCCTTGATACCTCCTCATACCTACCATGCTCCTTCACTGAGCTATAACCAGATAAGTCGGGTCGGGTTGAGTCTACAGTCCTCCGACCCAAAAGGGTTCCTTTGGTCAAGAACTCGTGGGCTAGATACCCGGCCAGAAGCCCATTTGATGGAGGTGACTCACCGGGTGCAGCTGGTTTGTCAACATGTTTGTCCTTTCTTGAGTTGCCACCTGAAAAATTTCTGGGCGGAAGCTGACTCATTATCGTACTATGTGTGGAGACCACTGCTTTTGATTTGCAAGGGCAAATTTGCCAAATCACAAGTTCTGTTGTTTCTGAAGGAACCACAATCTGGGTCCACAACTACAACATCCCAACATGCAATTAGAAAAAATAACAACAGCGATAACAAATAAATTAAAAACAAAAATAATTTAAAAAATTGGATGAAAAGAAGTGATTAGGGTTGTGAAAGAAGGAAACCAGAGATTGAGGTGAAAAGATGGACGCACGGATCTGATAGGATTTGAAGAGAGTTGCCGCCGCATGCGACGGAGGGAGAGACTGTAGAACACTTAGGCACCAGAAAGAAAAGAAGAGAAATTGTGATTTAGGAGAGTGGGAATGAGCAATGGAATAAGAATAAAAGTGTGTGAGGAAAAAAAAGGTCATGATATATTTATCTACCCTATTGTTTTACTCATTTGTCCCTCAATTTTCAATATATAACCCTTCTGTCTCCAATAATAATAATAAGTTATAATTATTTTATGTTTTAGGTTGCATACAATTTTAATCGTAAATATTTACTTTTATTCTCTTCATTTTAAAATAAAAGTTTAGTATTTTATTTTAAATAAATTTATAGTTATAAATCAATTTCAATTTAATATACATTGTATTTCTTTATTTTAATTATAGTAAAAAATAAATTACTTAGTTGAAAAATAAGATAAATTAAATAAAATCAAAATTGTAGAATTTTTAAAATACACAGATCTTGAAATGTCTCTGTTTTAAAATAATGGAATAAATAAGAAAATTAAACTGATATTTAAGTTTTCATTTTTTTTATTAGTAATAACATTAATAAAATATTTAAACTTTATTGCCATATCTGTTCGGAAAATTAAGTGATAATTGGTCAGTACAATTATTTGAAAAAAATTTAATATGCGTCTCTTTAACTAGTTCTTTAACTATTTCTATAAGTATAGTTAAATTTTTCAAGTGACAAAAGATAATTAAGAATGACAAATAAACAAAATAATAACTTAAAAGTTATATGATAATAGAAAACAATAATGTTATAATATTTTTTTTCAAATATATATATATATATATGTCATGAAATTATAAAATTAATTAGGTTGTAAAATAAGTAAAAGAAAAGAATAAAGTTGTAAGTGCCGAATAAAAGATATGAAAAAGATATATTGTTTAATATTGTTCAAAAGTTACACAAGGTCAATAAAATTATTAATAAAATCTACGTAACATTCTTCTTAAATTAATGGTTGAATTTGAAACAACTATTATTTTATCTTAAAAAAGTGAAGCATAAAAAAAACTTGACAAATATGTTAATAATTTGTTGAGTGTCAAAAATGCCATAAGATTAACTTCTTTTTGTTGAATGGAGTCACGAACAAAGTATAGTCAAAGTATTTGATTTTAAAATGCATAATTAGATTTGCGGCAAGAAGAACAACTCTAAGATTATCTGAGTATATTATTGGAGGTGAAATGTATATATGAAGCTCATGAAAAAAATTGAATAATCATACGATTTCAGTCAATACAGCTACAATACTTAACTTCAATTGTATTATAAGAGACAACCTTATGTTTGTTTGATGCCCATGCTATGAAAGCACAGTAGTATGAGAATAATACATAGACGCAGAGGAATCAACGGTAGGATTTGAAGGAGTAAAAGAAGAACCTAAGAATCAAACAAGATTGAGACTTCAGAGAGTTGTAAGAATTTGTTATTGCCAGATGAGAAATTTATCATCATCCAACTTGAATTAATTGATGTAGTGAAGATATGTGGGATTGCATACGATAAAGGAGGCGGAGACACATTTGAATTAATTGATTTGGGAAAACTAAACATTTTAAAAAATTAGATTCGTTTCAATAATTTAATTAAAGATACGGTCTTAGGACAAATGTTGTTGTAGGATTCTAATACTTTTCCTACAACCCATGAATAATACATATCTCAAACTCTAATCCGATTTCGCAGACCTTTCCTTATATTTGCTTTTTCACATTTTTTCGTAATAAACTATGATAGTAACTCTTCTCTGTCTTTATTTTTTAAAAAATATTTTTTTATTACCCCGTCGTGACCTCGGCTGCTACAACAGTACATAACCTTTGTTCCAATAATGAAAATAAGAATACCTTTCTTCTCTAGAGTCCAATAGTGACACAATTTGAGACAATACCTTGACTACTTCACCAATCAGGAAACAATAATATTCTAACTACCTGCATGGGTTAAAACCTACAAAACCAACATCCTCTATCAGTAAAAGTCAGTGTTAAATAACCTTTACTCGACCTTAAGTAAAGCATTTGATAGACAAGAGAGGGTTTAGACATCAATCGAAATAAGAAAATCTTGCCTTAGGGTACTTGTTCATTATCCAAGTCCATGCATTATTAACTTATGTCATGCTAAAGATTTCATCAACATCAACCTTAAAATTTCTGAAGATGAGGTTGTTCCTATGTAACCAAATACTCTAAATAATCGTTACTCATATAGTACTCCAAATCTTGTTTTCCTTTGTAGTCAAATGTAACAACACAAAGTGATTAAAATTCTATTTAATTAGGAAATGTGGTGTTGTACAGATTCCAACCCATGAATAATCATATCACAGACACTCCTAACACTACACCATTTTTGGCTTTAGGCAACAACCCAAAAGTGTTGCCTTAAGCCAAAAAACTGTTGCCCAGACCTTAGGCAACACTTTGGCAATGGTTTTTCAGTCGTAGGGTATGCATCTGTTGCCGTAGACTATAGGCAACGATTTTTTCTCTTAGGCAACACTTTTCATAAAACCATTGCCTATAATGTTACATTAGGCAACACTTTTCAGACAACTTTTAGGAAACACTTTTACTGAAATGTTGCCTATTGTTTAGACAACGTTTTACAAAATATTGTCTATTTTTTAGGCCACACTTATTTACCTGTTGTCTGTTATTTAGACCATGCTTATTTAGCTATTGTCTATTGTTTAGACTACACTTTTCCTCTCTCTCATACGATGCCAAATCATGTTAATTGGGCTAAATCCAGTCCCAACATATGAAAGCTATTATCATCACATTTATCTTAAAATAAACTTAGGGTTGAGAAAGGGAAGCGTGAGAGATGCCGCTGAAGCTATGGTTGGAGGTGCAACATTTCACACTATCACGGTGTTTCATCAGTGATTGTTTGGTGGAGGAAAAGGCTTACAAAGTAGCGATGAGACGCTTTATAAGGTTAAGGTTGGAGGTGTTTGTCAATGGTATTTGGAAAATCTCTGTTTCATAGCGGCGATTCTCATGGGAGGTGAGAGATATTGAAGGTTCAAATCATTTTGCTTCTGTTAAGAAGTTCAATATATTTTATTTTTTTTTTGTTATTGTATGGTTTTGGTACAGGTCTGAACACGTTTACAATACAACAATAAAAATGCAAATGAGCAATGCAAAATCGGTCTAACTGAGATACTCGATGAGATACCATAATCAAACTATAATGCTTAACACCATGACAGAAGAAGATTGAACAAAACTTGTATAGAACAAAATTTCAAAAAATGAACAACACACACCAACCTAAAAGACTACACCACACAGAAACAACTTCAATATAATAAGGACGAAGGAACGACACTGTGTTAAATAAAAAAAAAATTCTCAAGCTAATGAACTGGCTTGACTATATAATGAGAACGAAAGCATGAACCAATACTCCTAAACACAAAAACACAGAAAATCCAGTGAAACTTTGAAGCTTTATGCGGTTAAGGCAGAGAAGATTCATTCACGGAGATTTTCCGGCAAAGGTTAAGTTATTCAGAGTTATGCCGAAAATTTCAATATGTCATTGGTTTTGCATCAACAATCATACGTACCATAGGCTATCATTATTCCAGGATTCTGTATCACTCTGAAACATCCAACCATGAGTTTTGACATAGGAATATCTTACTAAGCCACCGGAGAAGATGACCGGTGCATTTTTCATAATTGTCACAAATGCGTTTTAACATTTTCATTCACTACGAAGGCATTGTTACTTTTACAAAGGAATGACTGTGAAGAAAATAGAGATAATAATTCTCATGTCTTATTAATCAAAGTGAAAAGAGCCAAGTTTATAGACTTAGCTTTACAACTGATGCCTAAAAAATAGGAAAAACTATCCTGAGGAATAGCATGACAAAACAAAATTCTAAATATGCATAACAGAAGTAAAACAAACTGCAGAAAAATATCTGCTTTATTTTAACACAGTCAACATACCCTCCCTTAAACTGTATGTTCCTTACAACAGTTTAACTTTGGTTCCTCAATCATGCCCAATTCATTTCGCAAATGCTGGAAATTATCTACTTTGAGTGGTTTTGTCATTATATCTGCCAGTTGTTCTTCCGTACTGCAATAATCTAACTTAATGACACCATCATTGCACAAATCTCTTAAAAACTGAAACCTCACGTCAATATGTTTACTTCTACCATGTAGCACTGGGTTTTTGGATAACTTGATGGTAGAAACATTATCACAAAACAGAGCAGTAGCACCTTCCTGGAAATGTTCCAAGTGTTCTAAGACTCTTTTTAGCCAAACACACTGACAAGCACATATAGCAGCTGCAATGAATTCTGCTTCAGTTGTGGATAAACTTACCACTAGCTGTTTCTTTGATGCCCAAGAAATCACACCTCCTCCTATCATGAAAATATAACCAGATGTGCTCTTTCTATCTTCAAGATCCCTTGCATAATCACTATCAGTATAGGAAATCAAATCTTCATGTCCTCCAGCTTTGTAGAAAATTCCCAGTTTTTGAGTTCCTTGTAAGTATCTCAAAATACGCTTTGCTGCCAAAACATGATTATCTTTAGGATGTTCCATAAAACGACTTATCAAGTTGACTGAATATGCAATGTCTGGTCTTGTAGCATTCAAGTACATAAGGCTGCCTACAAGTTGTTTGAATATAGTGCTGTCAACTTCAGCTCCTTTGTCTGTTTTTAGCAACTTAGTCCCTGGAACAATGGGGTTTTCCACCAAATTACAGTCAAGCATGTTAAATTTGGTCAATACATCCTTGATATATTTCTTCTGCCCAATAAAAATTCCATCACAGCTTTGTAAGACTTCAATTCCTAAAAAATATCTCATCTTGCCTAAATCAGTCATGGCAAACTCATTCATCATCATAGCTTTAAATTCTTGGAACAACAATTCATGATTCCCAGTGTATATTAAGTCATCTACGTAAACACATACAATTAAGATTTTACCTCCCTCCTCCTTCTTGATGAAGAGTGTGTGTTCATGTGGGCACTTTAGAAATTTATTAATTGCAAGGAAGGATTCTAACTTGCTGTACCAAGCTCTAGGGGCTTGTTTAAGGCCATATAAAGCCTTTTTCAGCTTGTATACCTTGTGTTCACGTCCTTGAGAAACATAGCCTGGTGGTTGTTCTATGTAGACATCTTCATTAATAGCTCCATGTAAGAAAGCTGACTTAATATCAAGTTGATAAATAGTCCATCTCCTTATAGCTGCAAGCGCAACAACTGTTCGAATGGTTTCAAGACGAGCAACTGGGGCAAAGATTTCTCTATAATCGATCCCTTCCTCTTGGGTATAACCTTTCGCTACCAGTCTGGCTTTGAATTTGTCAATCTCCCCAGTTTCCTTCAGCTTAGTTTTGAAAATCCACTTAACACCTACAATTTTGCAATTTGGTGGTGGATCAACTAGCTCCCATGTGTCATTTCTTTGTATAGCTTGAATTTCAGTATCCATTGCATCTCTCCAATGTTGGCTTTTTGATGCTTGATTATAAGTTACTGGGTCTCCACCTGCAAACATTACAAAATATGTATCCTCTTCATTTGTTAAATCCTTACCAGTGATATACTCTTTCATCCATACTGGTGGTTTTCTAACCCTCCTTTCTGTAGTTGGGTTCTCTAAATTTCCCAGAGAACCATCTGATACACTTAAATTTGGATTAATATTTGCTGCACTAGTTGTTGCTATATCATCCATATTTGTCTGAATTATCTCCTTTGCTGTTGGAGATGTCTCTTCTAAGGAGTCACTTGCATCAAAAACTTTATTAGGTTCAGCTACACCCCATTCCTAGGCTGCATCCTCTTGAAATTTGACATCTCTACTTATATAAATCTTCTTATTAGGAGGATCATATAGTTTGTAGGCTTTAGACTCCTCACTTACTCCCAACAACACACATTTAATACTCTTGTCGTCAAGCTTGCTTCTTCTCTGATCAGGTACATGAACAAATCCAATGCAGCCAAAGGTTCTAAAATAAGAAACAGATGGCTTTATTCCACTCCATGCCTCCTCAGGTGTAATGTTTTTTACTGCGAGAGTTGGACTTCTATTTAAAATATGAATCACCCAATTTACAGCTTCTGGCCAAAAAAACTCTTTGAACTTTCCTTTCGCTTAACACACTGCGAACCATACTGATTATGGTCTGATTCTTCCTCTCAGCTACGCCGTTTTGTTGTGGTGTATATGAGGCAGTGAGTTGTCTTTGAATACCCTGCTCATTACAAAATTCAGCAAATTCCTTGGAGGTGTATTCTCCTCCTCTATCAGTGCGTAAGATTTGGATGGGAACACCAGCTTGTTTTTCAACCAATGCTTTAAATTTTTTAAATACCTCAAATACTTCACTTTTCTCAGTAAGAAAATATACCCAGACTTTTCTACTCAAATCATCAATGAAGGTAAGTATGTACCTTTTGTTTCCATTGGATGTAAGATTGATGGGTCCACAAATATCAGAGTGAATCAGTTGTAATAGCTGAGATGCACGCCATCTACTTTGCCTTGGAAAGGAGTCTCTTTGATGCTTCCCTTTGAGACAATGTTCACAAAGTTGAGTTGGGGACTTAAAGTTAGGCAACCCTTTCACCATGTCCAGGTCTAATAATGTTTTTAGACCACTGTAGCTCAAATGGCCATAACGAGAGTGCCAAACTTGAGCTAGTGATTCTGATCTTGCTTCAAAACATTTTTGAGAGATTCCAGACTTTACAGATATAGCAAACATACGGTTAGTAGTCATGACAGTTTCAAAAATTAAAGTCTCTCCTTGAAACACTTCACATCTGTTTTGCTTCATTTCAATACTCAATCCCTTCTCCAAAAGTTGACCCATACTAAGCAGATTGTTTTTTAGTTCAGGAACATAGAAAACATCAGTAACTATATGCATTACTTCATTAATGACAAGTTTGACAGTACCCTTCCCAGCTACCTTTAGTGCATAATTGTTTCCCAATTTTACTGTATCAGAGAAGGATGAATCAATAAAAGAGAACCAATCTTCTCTACCTGTCATGTGATTGCTGCAGCCTGAATCAATAAACCACATCTCTTGTTCAATTGATCTTTCTTCTGTTGACAGTTGGGCCATGAGTAGAACTGCTTCTTCATCACCTTTAACATAATTTGCTCTATTGTTTCGCAGTTTCTTTGGGCATTCAGTTTGGAATTGTCCAAACTCGTGACAGTAATAGCATTCTATTGTTGATTTGTCTATGGGCTGTCTTCCTCCTCTGCCTCTTCCTCGTCCTCGCGTAGCTCCACCTCGAAACGCCATTCTTCCCAGTCCACGACCAACATTCTCTTCATCTTGTGCAACTTTAAGAACTTGCTCCTCATAAGAATTGTGCCCATTCATTCGTTGTTCATGTACTAGAAGACTACTTTGTAGTTCATCTATAGTCATGGAGTCCAAATCACGAGACTCCTCAATAGAGCATACTACATAATCGAACCTTACAGTCATTGAACGGAGAATCTTTTCAATGACGTTAAGGTCAGACATGGTTTCACCAAGCACTCTTATTTTGTTTGCAATTAGGAGAGTTCAAGCAAAGTAGTCATTGATTGACTCATCGTTCTTCATTTGTAGAATCTCCCATTCTCGTCGCAGGGCTTGTAGTTGAGCCCGTTTTACTCTTGCTGTGCCTTGGAACTTCTGTTTCAACGAGTCCCAAATTTCCTTCGATGTCCCCTTTTTCAAAACTGTTTCAAGCACAGTTCGATCAATGGCTTGAAATAGGTAGTTTTTTACCTTGAGATCTTTCAACTTCAACTCCTCCAGTTCCTTTTTTCCAATTTCTGATGTAGACTCATCAATATGTTGGGGACTCCCTGGATCTATGAGATTGCAATACTCTTTTGACCTAAGAAAATTTTCCATGAGCATTGCCCAGTGGTCATAGTGCTCATTCAATCTTGGGATGGCAGGCTGCACGAAGTTGCTATCCGTATTCGCCATGGAAGTCTGCTGCTTCTCTGTTTTGGATTCTTTGGATCAGGCCCTGTGATGGAGCTCTGATACCAGTTGTTACTTTTACAAAGGAATGACTGTGAAGAAAATAGAGATAATAATTCTCATGTCTTATTAATCAAAGTGAAAAGAGCCAAGTTTATAGACTTAGCTTTACAACTGATGCCTAAAAAATAGGAAAAACTATCCTGAGAAATAGCATGACAAAACAGAATTCTAAATATGCATAACAGAAGTAAAACAAACTGCAGAAAAATATCTGCTTTATTTTGACACAGTCAACAGGCATTGTATGAACCGCAAAGTGTCACAGATTAATTAATCAAGCTTATTATTGAAGAATATGCATGATAACCGCATGATTATGTTCTATAAATAATAAACTGTGCAATCGGAACACTTTAAACGGTCCAAAACATATTTTCAACACAAACAACTTCAAAACATGGTTCAAACCAATGAAAATGCTTCAATTCTACTTACTTGTTAAAGCGCAAGCCTCCTATTAAGCGTTCTTCAATTTACAGAACTTTCCGGCAAAGCACTCTTCTTCTCCGGTAAAACACTCTTCTTCTCCAGTGAAGCACTCTTCTTCTCTTTCTTTGATTCACTCTTCACCGTCTCTCCCCAAATTTCTCTCTCAATTCTAGAGTTAAAAAATCTCTTCCTCTGGACCTCTCCTCAGTAGTACTTCATATTTTCCCTTTCTCTACAAATTTCTCTCTCAATTTTTAGAGCTTCCCCCCCACAATGACGAAACCGTGACCCCTCTTATGCAGAATGTTTTTTCCTTCGATTTTTCTTTGCTCACCCATTACATGCTCCCAATCCATTATTCCATCATTATTCTTCCCTTTTACTCACCAAATCCTTTCCATTCCTAGCTTGACATACGGCCACTAACTTTAAGAAAAACTCTCCACTCCTAGCTTGTCACGTGGCAAGAAATTTTGATTTTTTTCATTTTTTGAATTTTTGAATTTCAAACTTGTTTTGAAATTATTTGAATTTTATTTTACCCACTCACTTTTTTACAATTTTAATTAATTCTAATTAGTCATTCATTTTTTCCTTCCTTTAAAAATAAAAAAACATTTTCTTTTTAACAAGAATTTTTAATCAATTTGATTTAATTAAAATAAAAAATCTTATTAAAGCATCTACATTTATTTATAAAAATTTTATCGGTATATTTTTACCTGGACAAAATCGGGTATTGACAAATACTATCACAAATGTTTTTCTCAATGTGCATGACATCGAAATTGTGACGTAATTTATTTATTACCCAATAAGACAACTCAAAAAATAGAAAGATTGATCTCTTTTTCCATGGACCATCACTAGTTTGTTTTTGCATTCTTTCCAAAATGATTTATGAAATATTTTAATATTTCTAGGATTTCTGACCCTTCTAATTTGTATGGTGTAGACCTAAGTTCTTTTTTCCCCTTAAAAGACTTCTTATTAGATCTCTAAGGGTGGCTCATTGGTAAATATACACGATGGTCCATATAGCACATTTTATAGCTATGTTTCAATTAGGATGAATTAGTGTCATAATTACAATATGCACAAGCTAATCTTCCTTTCGTGCTCTAACCTGACAACATAGCATACCCAGGGTAGTCACTAATCGTCCATAAAAGAGTTGCACGCATTTGAAATGTTTCATTTTTTGAAGCATCATATGTCTCTACTCCAAACTCCCATAAATCTTTTAGCTCCTAAATTAGCAGTTGAAGCATCATAAATATAAAAATAATAAAATTTCACAGGGAGTAATACACACACACACACACACACACACACACATATATATATATATATATATATATATATGAATTCAATGTCATTTTAATGTTGAATAATTGGCTAAAGCAACCACACAACATACCATTATCTGATGGAGAAAAATGAACCAATACTATTTAACTTCAGAGACTCAAATTAAACATATACAACAAAATGTTTTTATTTCTCTGTAATTTTAAGGGTGACATTACGTTAGAAGAAAATGTTAACATTGATACTCAAATAAACACAACAGGTTAAAAAATATTCACATCTAACCATGTTCCCAAATAACCAAATAAAATCAGTTTATTACGGAGATGAACATTAAATTTAATTAAGTTTTAATTTTTTTTTTATAAATTTCAAGATTTATAATTGAGTTTTTATTAAGTATTTAAACTTTTTATATTTTAAATTAAGTTATTAATTTTTAACTTTGGAGTTAATAATATGTTAATATATATTATTATTGTTTATTTGTTTTCATACAACAAATAAAAAAATAGCTTAATTATATTTTTAGATCCTCATAATTATATTTCAATTAATATTGGTCGTTCATTAAACATAAAAAAATTAATTAAAAGGTAGTAAAAGAAGCATAAACCTAAAGAATTAAAATTTTACAATGATTAATATATATATATATATATGTATATATATACACACACACACACACATATATATATATATATGTATTTATATAACTTTTCATAGCATCACACATATTTTTCTTGTTAACACATTTCAATTAATATTATAAGGCTACTTCACTTGTTCTTATTTATATCTTTGTTGTAGGCTTTTCAGGATCATTTGTCAAGAACGTCAAATCATAATAAATGTTCATACCATAAAAAAAGTGAAAGAAGATACCTTTAACAGTCAAGAACGTGGACAACACGGTACCACGTTTGTTACATTTCGGCCACAAAAATTTAATAAATGTTGATTTTAAAGTTTGAAATTTAATCTCTCTCTCTCTCTCTCAACTACTGGAACTCATCTAGAACATTTAGAACTTTGAATAATTAGCTCAACTTACCGACACAACGTAGCATTATCTGATAAAGTGAATCAATACTATTTAACTTCAAAGTCAAATTATACTTATATAGCTCTTCACAAAAGACAATATCAATAAACTTTAGAATTTAGATTTCAACCTATCATAACTTACAAAGCATGGTCATGAAGTTGTAAAATAAGTTCAGACTGAGTTCGAGAGGGGGGGGGGGTGGGTGAATTGAACTTGGAAAATTTTCGCAAACAATTGTCAATTTTCAAAACTGGATAAAAATTCTTTATCAAAACTATTGAAAAATGATTATTATGAAATGTTCAGTGAATGTTCAATAGATTCCAAAATAAAAACAATCAACTAAAACTAGATATAATTGAAATTCAATCAGATCAGATGCAGAAGCAATAAACTGAAACAAGAAAGTACTTCAGATAAATCAGAAATTAATCGAGTGAACGGTAAATTCAAACAGATAATTTTTCCAGTTAGAAAGAATCAGTACAGATTAAAACCAGATTCAAGAAATACTAATTGTTTTAGAGAAACTAATATTTCTAGAAAAACAACCAAATATACTATAAACACAGTTGATTCAGAAACCGGAAATAAGAAGTTATACAAGTAACTGAATATGTGTAATAACTATTTCAGAGAAAATTCACAAACTCACTCAGCAAGAAACAATTAGTTGTACGAACTGCAGAAACAAAATAAGTCTCACAATACAACACTTGCATCCCCCAAGCAAACCCTGCTCCCAGTAGTAACCTGCCTACTGAACCCTACAGTAGCAGTTCAACCAGTACAAAACCTACTGTACTATTCAGTTACAATCACACACCCTATGTAATATGTAACAACAACTTAACAGTACACGAAACTTCAATGAATAGACCAAACCAAACAGTGATTCTACTTAAGACAGATTACAAAGATATCAAGAGTAGAGTAGAAACACTTAGCTCTGTATAAGATCACTGTGAGACAAATTCACTATCAAAGTAAAGCTCCAAGATTAGAGTTCTTGAGAAGAAATTAAGTGTCTAAAGCTCTCAAAGTATTGTACGCGTTTTTCTCTCTGAAAACTTCACAAGGTTTGCACTGAATGAATTCTTACTTTGAAAATCACGTGCCTCTCCTTTATATAGAAAAATGTTTTGAAATCTATAAAAACTTCAATCGATTGTAATAATTGTTCAATCAATTGAACTTCTCTAAAATAGAAACTTTAACATGTTCAGAATAAAACAGTTTAATCAATTTCTTCTTAAAATACTTTTATTTGAAAACTTTGATTAGTGTGATTAACCAAGATTAATTTTGGAGCTTACTTTGACTTATGAAACATGCAACATATGATTTTATGACAAGAGTAAAAACTCACACACACACCCACAAAGCCTAAGTCTAGGACCAAAATCTTCAATCATCTTCGTGATTCTCTTTGCAATCCTCTTGATTCCTTAGACTTCATTCACTTTTTGATTTCATCAAATCCTTTAGCAACTCTTGGTGCTAACAAAAAAAATATTTGTAACAAAATTTTTTCAAAGACCTGGCAGAAAAGTGTTTGATTTTGCATATTACTCCAACAGAAATTGGAAAAGAAAAGGTTACCACAAAGAGAATATCACTTCGTTTTGCCTCCCTTGGAAACCACCTTGCGTCTAAAGGAGATAAAAGTCAAATTGGAGTGTGAGATACAAGAGTATCTGAGCATCCCAAGGCTACTACAACAAAGCCAAGAAAAGCACAAATGTTGGATTCCAAAATGCTTATTATATGTTTGTATATAAGATTTCTTTTCTCATTTAAATTGAATACAACCAGTTTAAGATATTAAAAGGGTCAAAAAGTGAAACCAATATGAGTCAAACCAAAAGATTTTCTTAGCTAGTATGAAATGCATTGATGAAGATGAATATCACACTGCATTATATGCTTTATAAATAGTTGCACAGTTGAGTGGGGGGTTTAAGCACGACGGAGTTTCCAGCAATAAGCGCTGGAGCAACATATTAATACAATAGTTATTATGTGGTGTCGTGACCTGGATCACAACGGGGACATCAGATAAAAATAATTTATTTTAATTTTCAAAATAGGGGAGTCGCCACCATAGTTTTCATGAAAAACTATGAAAAACCAAAGAAAACAAGGATAAGGCTAGTTTACGAAAACCGGATTGCGAGTCCGGGAGTCGGTTACGCGTAGGGAAGGTATTAGCCCCCCACGGCGCCCGTCCTAAGACGATACCTTTAATTGAACAAAATAAAATGAGTGTAATTTTCGGAATGTTTACTTTTCACGAAAAATAGAAATAAAAACAAACAAAACAATTTTTATTTTGGAAGGGGCCCGACAAGGTTTAACCTTGCTCCTACGTATCTCCATCAAAGATGGAGAATCAGGGTTACGTAGTTCTATGAGTAGAAACTGTTTGTCGGTTGTTGACTTTTTAGTTTTGAAGGTTTTTTATATATTTTTAATTTTAGAGAAATTAGTGTAAACTTCATTTTGGATATCGCTTTACGCGTATGGCCCTTTGATATTCCAAATGAGATTAAAGTTTTCCGAATTAATTCCTGTCAACACCCGATTTTGTCCGGGTAATCTTTTAAATTAAAATATAATGATAAAAATGAATAATAATATAAAAATATATATTTATTAGCTTAAGTTTTCTTAAAATAATAATAATATAAAAATAAATAAAATTTGAATTTTTCCATTACAAAACAAAAAAAAACTAAAAAAGAAAAGGTGGTGAATT
>Ga0209489_104589_pt1 | contig 25235 bp, 8 predicted proteins | sample SiratrowhiteBW_FD_187527 | JGI IMG/M metagenome (GOLD analysis project Ga0209489, IMG submission 187527) | Root nodule microbial communities of legume samples collected from California, USA - Siratro white BW (SPAdes) (version 2) | ecosystem: Host-associated > Plants > Roots > Nodule | place: USA...
TAACCGACTCCCGAACTCTAAATCCGGTTTGCAAACTTGCCTTATCTTGTTTTTGGTTTTCCATAATTTTTCCTAATAAACTATGGTGGCGACTCCTTTGTTTTTTTTAAAATTATAAAATATTTTTATCCGCCGTCCCCGTCGTGACTCTGGTTGCGACAACTATGTTTTGAACAATTTTGTATGTCGAAAAAATTGTTTTCGGTTTTCAATAGAAAACTATTCGTACTTAATTTAACTTTCCTATTTTAAAATATTTTTTCTCTTGAATATATATATATATATAACAAAAAAGTATCAACTTCTATAATCTTTACAATCTATTTAATTTGATAGCTTTTATAAAAGTTATAAGTAAAATCAATTATTCAATAATATTAAATACTGTATTTATTAAATATAATGTGTGACAAATTATTAAGGGTAAAAGTTAATAGAAAATAATAGTACATTCATATGTTATAATTATGTCAATTTTTCTATTTTAAAATGTATTTTTATAAAATAATTATTTTAAATATTAATGATATTTTTACGTGTTTAATTAGGTTCAATGATGAACTTATACAAATATTCCTTTGCCAGGAAGTTTGGGTATGTCGTTATATCCAAAGTTCACACCCTTGCTCAGTAGTTATGTCATTTCTGTAATTTTAACTATATATATATATATATATATATATATATATATTTAATGCATCCATTTTTTTCTCATAAAAATTAATTAAAAAAATATCAAAAATACCCTTTTTAAATACTTTTAAAATAGTATTCTAAATCAAAGAATTAAATTTTCTAAAGTGATTACAAAATTAAAATTTTAGAATTAAATTTTGAAAGAGTATTTAAAAGTGTGTTGTAACATATTTCTCGAAGTTGTTAAAAATGTATTTGAAAAAATTAACACTTTTTCATACATAAGAATATTTTTAAAACGTCATTTACGAAAATTTAAGATCAGTGCTTGTCCAACTTGTAAAAAACAACGATATTAACTTTTAAAATCAATTTCTCATCTTCCCACGCAAAAACTGTAAATAGGCCTTAAAGCTAAATCCTTTGGCCCATTTATTACAAGCCCAAAAATTGCTGGAACTGGATGGACCAGATTACTTTCGGGTACTACCAAAACTGATCTAAACCCAATCAATATCTTTTTTTTAATTATCAATCATATTACAAATTTTAAAATTTAATTAAAATTAATAAATTTGAAAAATTTTATTTATCTAAGTGGATATTTCCTCAATATTATTAAAAGAAGATAATAACAATTTTTATTATTATTCAAAATGATCTATTTATTTATTTACAAAAAATTAAAGTAATTTTAAACAAAAATAGTACATATAAAAATATATTTAATAAATAAAATATTGCACACACTCCTCTATTTCAAATTATCTAGATCATAATAGATTGCGTTATATTTTTATTATTAAGTTATAAAATTAAACAATGATAAGTAAGTATTGTTTTCATATAAAAAAAAGCATTGAAATTATGTCAATGATATTGCGAGTATTTAATAAACTAAATATAATGGTAGGTGTAATATTTAGAAAATTTTCATTTTGACTTGAGGTTGAAATTCAATGAGGATGATTCATTTACCATAACAATTCATGTGAAGATGATTCATGTATTACTGTGACTTGAGAAATACATTAAATAGAATATGTCAAAGGTAATGAAGGAGATTTTGTGAGACTCCATGAAGACAATTCGTATAAACAGGTAAATTAGTTGAAGATTTTTAATTATTTTCTATAATCAAATCACATAAAAATATAACTTAAAAAAAATGGTGGTCATCATATTCAAAGAAAAAATGGTTTTAATGGAGGTTACCTTTTACATTTTCAAAATTTTCATATCCACGATTATAGTTTCTACGAATAAACCATTTGTTAGGATCCTGTTCTTGGATGCTTTTTCCTAACCTTAGTAAGTACTAATTTGGTTCCAGTTTTGTATATATCCACGAAGGTTTTAGAACCCCGTTAACTTGTGTGGTTTAAAAACCCTTGTTAACTACTATCATAGGTTTCGAATTCTAAATTTCAGAACCTTCGTAAACTATTGTGATTTTTAAACTTCATAAATTATTGTCAAAACCTCCGTCAAGTATTATATATTTCAAAAGTATTAATATTGACTTTTTTTTTACTTGTTTATCATTTAAGTATTCATATGCTTCTTCAACCACAGTTGTTTACACTATTGCAAGAAGTTTGTTTTAAATAAATGATACAAATAAATAGATATAACACTCGTTAAATTAACAAATTATACATTTAAATTTATACCTAAATATGTTAAGTATATAAATTCAAATTCAAATTCAAGTACAAAATACAAAATACAAGTTAAAAACATTGTAAAAAACAATAAAAGTAGAATATTATTACGAAATATTACAAATGAAAATCTAACATATGATTCTCAAAACATAAAATGAGACAAATCATTTTCATATTATTCAACTATTACACTTACTTCTTTTCAGAATTTGTTATATTAATTAGTATTTTTCAATGATCTGATCAATAACTTACAATATAAATATGTATCATAGTTAAAAATATAAAATGTAAAAAATAAAAGAAATTATCAATGAAAGATTGAACATAATTAACTTAAGAAGTAATTAATCTTAATTATTTTGAGCAAAAGTGTTTTGATTCAAATCTTTTATACACTACAAAAAAGACATTAAAATAGCATCAACATATTTGCATCGATCAAAGAATCAATTCAAATAATATTGATATTTAAAATAAAATACATAGCGTTGACTAGGTCTACACAAAATTCGTCCTAATTTGTTTTTAAAATAAAAAATTGCGTCAGCCTAGTCTACACAAAAAAAATTAAAAAAAAAACTTATTACAACAGCTTGACCCAAGTTAAGTTTTGCATCTACCTGACCTATGCAAAAAAAAAAAAAATGATGTGACGGCTTGGCCCATACTAAACTTTGCATCGCCCAAGCCCACACTATCTTAAATAATTTTTTTATTTGAAAATAGTAAAGACAAAAGAAATATAATTAAAATTAAATTGAATTTAATAAATAGTAAAATTTAAAAAATGTAATATGAAATAACAATATTATTATTATATTAGTAAAATATAAGAATAATAAAAAAAGATAAAAAAAATAAAATATATGTAAGATTGTAATTTAATAAAATAAATAAAAAAATATTTGATCATAATTTTTGAAATTTAATTGAATGTTGAATATAAAATAAAAAAAAATGATTATTAAATAATAAAATGTAAATAAATGATAGTTAAAATATAAAATATGATAGTTGAAACATAAAATATGAGTGAATATAAGGTATAATATGTTAAAAGATACTTAATTTGTTAAGATATAAAATAAAGTTTTAAACACTTTTATCTGTTTTAAGTTTTATATAGTCCTTTTATTTATTTAAATTAAGTGATGTAATGAATATTAATTAAATTTATTTTTTATTTGTTTTCAAAAAATTGAATTTTTTAGTTATGATTTTTCTCACTCAAATTAAAATCTTTTCTATTACAATTTTCACTACCACTTTTCCTCTACTCATGAACTTGCCCTCTCTAGTGTTAGGATCTTTTTATTTAAATTGACATAAACTTTAATAAACTTATATAAAAAAGGTACGGATTAGAGTATAAACTTATCAAACTTATCAAATAGAAGTTAATATGCAAAACAACATAAGAGACTTATCATTTGAAATTATATAATAATTTATAAAAATTTGAAAGTAGTTGAATTATTAACTTAAATAAGAGTTAAAATGATAAAAATAAAGTACTCATAAATAATTATATTTGTTTTACATATATATGTTAATTATATTTGTGTATTATGTTTTTGTATTATACATAAAAATAAAAATTAAAGTTATTTATAATTGAATATGAAGTAATACACAAATATTATATTTGAATATTAATAATAAAATATAAAAAAGAATAAATTGCCAAAAATTTAGGATAATAATATTTGTATAGTACTTAAATTTATTTGAATTGATTATAACACACAAATTTGTTAATAACATAGTAAAATAAAATATAAATAAGAAAATGATATTGATATGAAATAAAAAATTAAGTCTAATTTTCAACCTTTATTCAATCATAATATATTTAATTATAATTTTATTACTTATTAAACAATTTCAAGTTTAATTATAATTTTATTAATTATAAGATAATTTCAATTATAATTGTGTCAAGTATAAAGTAATTAAATAATATTATTATTAATAATAAAAATTATAATTATAATATCAATAGTAACAATAATAATAATAATAATTTTAATTGTATTAATAAGTATAATGATAATCGTAATATGACTGAAAAACTTATACGAGGTCTTGGGTTCAAGTCTCCCTTGATGTAGTTTGCCCAAAATTTTAATAAAATCACTAATGATGGATAATAAAAATAATAAAATTATGAATAACAATAGTGTAAAATAATAATTTTTAAAATAAAAAATGACTCAATTTTTTTTAAACAAATAAATTTGATTGTTTTTGCGTCGGTCAAACTTATGTTAAATTCGACAGATTTTGCGTCGGTCTGGCCTACGCTATTTGCGTCTTGTTCGTGACTGACACTAATTTCATGTTGCTTCTAAAGTTTTAGCATCCATTGTTCAACCACCGCTTTGCCGACTCAATAGCGTGGGCTTTTGTGTATTTTCGTGAGTTTTTGGCCCACTCTAAAATTAGTATTTTTTGTAATGGTCACATTATTCAAATTGTTTGTTTTGTTTAGTTATTGTTCTATTTTTTCTCATCCAATTGTGACTTTAATGCGATGACCTATATTAGAACATAATATGTCATGAAAAATAGTGAAAAATACATACACACTCAAAAATACACAATTTATCAACAAAAATTGCACTACATTTGTTACTCCTACTAATAGTGTCAAATCACTTTGAAACAATTGTCAAAATTATTAATATTTTCCAATAATATTTAACACAACAACATTTTCAATATTGGCATGACAATCCAAAGTAAACAATACCAAATTACTACATAAGAAAATACATGTCCAATAACCTAATTTTGCAATTCTCTATGAGAAGGAGAAGATGAAGATGTCCTAGTACAAGGATTCCTAGTATATCCAAACTTATGAGAAGCACAAGGTTTGAATCCCATCCCTCAGACATGACAACAATGTTCTTGACTTCGTAAGACATGAGCTAGTGAATCTTCAATTGATATATCTTGTGAAAGGGAAGGTGTATTTGACTCATATGCTTGAGTTTTTTTTCCTACAAATAATGTTATCAGCGAAGCTAACATCCAATTTGGTTAAGTATCAACTTTGCAAAAATTATGCTTTATCTAATCTCTTTTACCCCATTACTCATAAATTCTTCGTTAGCATGTTTATATGTTGCTACCATACTTCTCTTCTACTAACTTGCGACCAAGTCTTGCTCCTATAAAATTTAACAAAAGCATATGAATCACGATATATGATATAACAAAAATTATTGAAGAATCAAGTTACCATCTCATCTTTCTTTCATGCAATGCACTAGTATGACAAACTTTTTTCTTCTTTCCATTATCCTTATTTTTTTTTGGAAATTTCCTAAGTATAGATGTAGTAAAATTACTAAATATAAGTAAAGCAACACTTAAAAGAATATAAAATTTTGGTTTTCATTACCTTTGCCCTTGAATTTAAACGGTAGTTAACAAAAGAAGCACAATGGCCTCTATTCATTCCTTCCCAACAACATTGAATAGTTTCATCTCTATTACATGTTCCATCATCTCTTTGTTTCCATAATTATTGCCTATACTTAGTCCATTTTATGTTAAGTGATTTGAAGATATATGTTACATGTGCATCAAGTTGAACTTCAAAAGGTTTCAAAATTATTACACAACTAAATTTAATGATAATTGAAATATAATATGAATTAAATTATAGGAAAAGTTGATAAATTAATTACTTCAATGGTTTTCTTAAGTATATCTTCTTCGTACTCTTTGGGAATCTTCCTCCAACTTTGATAGTTGGTAGGGAATGCACTGAGCTTGATTGAATAGAAGTCCCATGTAAGTATCTGGAACAAGATTGGAAAAAAATATTTAGAAAGAAGATATTTGCGAGTTAATCTGTGAAAAAAATAGAAATAACTGATAATTATAAAAACATGACAAAAAAATTGTATATGAATCCCATGAAAAAAATGAGATTATAAATAGATACTTCAAAAGCAAAAGAAGATACCACGGAATAACAAACTCCATACTTAACTTTATTTATTTGTTGTACTTATTTTTTTCGTCTTCTGTATGGAAGGTTAAAATGGGTGATTTCCTTGTGATTTCCCATTAAATTCTGAGATTATATTCAATAAAGTTTAGTTCTTTAATTTTTGGTAGCAGATTACGCTTTACTATTGATCTTTTTGAAATATGGTTTCTGTAAAAGGATTTGTTTCTGAACGTTTGTTAAGAATTCAGTTCTTTTCTTTAATTAGAGTTCTTGGTTAGTTTTCTTAGTTCTAATCAATATCTTCTTGACTTAGTTCAAGAGGTAAAAGATAAATATCTCACAAGTAGATGCTTAAAGATGAGTGAGATACTAAATACATCAGTAGACACTTGTTTTACTAATAAGATTTTGTTAAATTTGATTAATGCTTGTTTGATTTTGTTCAACTTCGTGTAAAAATTGAAGAATGATAATCTTAGAACAGCTAATGAGAAATTTGTGATGAATGAACTTAGGAGTCAACCTATTATCTTTATTATTTTTCTATCATTTATCATATATTTCCTAAACAATCTCACCCCTTCCCTTTTATTTTATTATTATTGTTAACTTTTATTGTTTGCATACAAGTTTAGAATATTGTTTGACTGAATTCACAATTGGATTTTTTGGGAGACGACTTGGAGTCAACTAACCCTATCTATACTATTATCCTTTTGGTGTTAGATAATATATTATTACACTATATGGTTTATTATCGTGTTAGAAAATCTACACTTAAATTCTTTTAATTTGATCATGGAAAAGATAATGATCATCCACCGTACCAGTTTAACTTGCTCTTTTTTACAAAAGATAAAAGCTCATGAAAAAGGTGTTAATCTCATTTAGAGATGTATTAGGAACATATAACTTATAAAGGATAATCTCATCATTAAGAATGTGATGTTATAAGGTGGAAGTTGTTTTTCTATGTGCAATAAAGATGTAGAATCAAAGTGTTATATCCCATTCAATTACAAAAAAGTTGATAAAATATAAAAAAAAAAACTATCACTAATGGATTAACATAATGACTTACTAAATAATATTGAGTTTGGTAACACACATATGGTATAGAGTCTCCAATGTAAAAACAATAAGGGTATGTAGTATCAAGTGTTGTGGTATTGTATATATGAGAAAGTATTAATATTGGTTGTTTAGAGTGATTTTGGTTGAGGCTAAAAATTGAGTCTTTCGAGGTATCACAAGTAGTGGTGTTCTTTGTTGGTATGTTTTCTAGCATGTAACAAGGTGTAACTTTTGAGAAAAGGGAAGGGTAGAATGTAGGAAGAATGTGAAATTGGAACGTATTGTGTAAGGGATGAAATAGTAGAGAAAGACTATAAAGTACTAACTTATTATATAGAGTTGGTTGGATTTTTGGAGATATGTTTGTAGGTACACTAAAATGGGAGGACACGTAACTAGATGAAACATTGAATTTAGTTATATTCTATTGTTGTAGAATATCATGAAGAGATACTTCACCTTAAAGGTATAAAACTGTAAACACACTATGTTTGTTATTTAAGGAAGGACTGGGTGGAGCACAAACATTAACTTTGTTGTGTTGTTCATGATTGAGAATGTAAAAGTAACTAGCTAATTTTTGTGAGGTTGTTCACAAGAATAGTTGCAAGTAATTTGATACAACTACTTATGAGGATTGATGTTCTATTTAACATTCAATGAGGTTAAATTCATGGTAGTCAATCTTGAATGGTAGATCTTGGTATGATAACAACAGGAGCAAAGGTATTCCTAACTAGCAATAACATGTAAGGATGGAGAAGGAATTTAGTATCAACCATATTGCAGGAACAAACTTAGCTTCCCTTTGTGCTGGTGAAATTGACGACACATTAGTTATGCACATAAGGAAGGTGTATGAAAAGATTTAGTTGAAAAATAAATAACAACATTATTATATGAGGATTGACATGATTGTTGTAAAGTACATAAATTGTCCTACACTAAAAGTTGGGTAGGACAAATCACAATTGAATCATGGTGTTTAGGTTACTCTTAAATAAAAAAATTGCACTCTAATTATTAACTATTAGCTTTTGACCTACTAATAAATACTCAATCTAACAATTGACATCACAACGAACTAATTATAAGAACTGTTAACAGGACAATTGTTGAAAGAAAGTTCCTTATATCTTCAATTATCTCTTAATAAAGATTACAAGAATCAAACTATAATTAAATTATTATGCTTCTTGTATAATGTTTATTGTTAAAGGTTATGTTGTCTTATTTTGATTCTTAGCTGATTAATTTAGTTTAAAGGTTGTGAATTTAGAATATAAAAATGATAAATAGAGAGATATATTTTTTTTAATTTAATTTGAACATAGTGAATAGTTCTTAAAGTATAAAAACGATTGATATAGAGAAAATTTCTTAATGGATTTCTTTTGTTGATTTTTATAACAATAAATGCATAATAACTCTTCTTGTCTCTATACATATTGCTTATGTATATGGTTGAAAGCTCAAGTATCTCATCTAATATATTATTCTTTCTGCTGAATCAAAGCTTTTTTTCCATTTAATAAAAATTTACTTAAATTGGCAAGATTGGGTTAAGACAAAGGCAAGGTGTGTACAATGGGGGAAAGATAGACCATATTAGCTTGTGATACACGAGATGGAGACACAAAATTTTCCTGTCCTTTGTTTTTTAAAGACGAAAATGAAGTATTGGTAGGTGACAACTGAGATACCATACGGCATTGAATTTGACTCCAATTTAATTAAAAATGAAAGCATGTTTGGTATCCACAAAAGTATGCTTATTTAATGACACGCCATAAATTGGTGAGTTATGATTAGTCAATCAACTCGATCTAGATCCCCAAATAATTATGAGAAGTATACATCTGTAGAAGATTTCAGAGTGACCCATAAATGTTTTATTAAAATGTTATTTTTAAATTTTAGGATAATATTAATTATTTTTTATCTTTTATACTTTATTTTAAGATAATATATATAAGTTTATTGATTTTTATTGGTTATATACGAGAGGTGACGATGAATTCCTAGTGAGTGATCGTATCTGTGTGTATGCGTGGACGAGACTCTTTCTCACCTAAACACACTATGACTCACCAAAACCTTCATACGTGTTTCATTTTCTGATGGACAAATTCTTCGTATTTTAATCTCACTAGCTCGATGCCTTCATCATGCTTCCACGCTTCTTCTGCATGTTCAAGGTTTCAACTTGTTCAGGATTCTGATAGTTTAAAGCAGAAGGCAGAAGATTGTGGTTACGTAGCATAAGAAATTTCTGGAGTTCGTATAATTCATTGAAAGATTCAGTGATGTAATGCTGTTTCATAGATATGTTTATTAATTCTGCAAGACATATCTGGTGCAAAGGAGCTAGACACACACATTAAAGTAATCTTATAAATTATACGCATCAATATTGCGTAGCTATAACAGCTGCTATATAGTGGTTGTGTGTGTGATATACAAACACTTACATAAGAAACACACAATCATATATATAAATCCACGTTATTTGATATCTCAGTAAATGAATTTGGTTATTTTACTTCAAATTTCAAGTGAAAACACAACTAAAAAATTAAGAAATAATAGACTAAAATTTTGCCAACTGAAATCTCATATAGTGGTTTAGGGTGGAGGACTTAAACTTTCCATCTGAGTTTGTTAGTTAATTAGTGGTTAGACTTGATGTTATTTGGTTTGAACTTTTAGCTAATAAGCATGATATAATATAAGATGTTTGTTTGTAGAGGCTATTTATTCTTTATATAACTGTGATGAGATTTGTGTTTGATCTAGAAAATAGTAATTGTATATATACCTTTTTTTTTAATGTTTTTAAGAAAAGTAAACATTGAGGAACAAGTTTGAATTTTCAGAATTCTTGGATTGGAAGGATAGCTTAATTTTCTTTTTCATTTATTTACTCTAAGTCTCACTTGACATGAATGTTTATAGGGCTAAAATGGATTATTGGTCTAATAATAATTGATGGTAGATCTAGTGAACTTTTTACATGTAAAGGATGTTGGATCAATGATTATGGAAGAAGTATATTTTGTAACTTTTATTAATTAAATTGACTTATAATTTTCTATGATCAACTACAGTTAATTTGCACAAAGAGGAGTTTTAGCATTGACGTAAACATTTCATATGAGTTTTGCTTTGCTTTAAGGAGATACTTAAGACTTTTTCTTTTTTTATCTTTCCGCTAATATAAAATATTATGTAAGACTTGGATTTCTTTGAATTTTTTTATTCATTGACTCCACTTTAATTATCTTTTAAAAAGGACAAATTTCATTTGTTGCAAGTATTTTCTATCTAGTAAGTTTATTTGAAGCATACGTTATAAATACTGCATAAGAAATTCTTTGTCTTGGATTTCTTTTTACACGACGTTTGTTTCCATGTATGTAATATTAGTGAAGCATGAAAAGTGAAGAATGTTTGTGTTTGTTTTTGCTAATTAATGTGACTTTGTTAAAAAAAAAAAAGTTGATTTATTCTGCCTCAAATATAAAGATTCATTAAGAAAACAATAACTAGTTGTAAAGATTTTACGCCTTTACTCTTATTTTAAAAATTATTTGTGTTTAGTATATTCATAATTTATGTTATATATTATAATATAATTCATCATGCTATATACGGGTGTTAAAATAATTTTAAGTCTATAAGCCAACTTACGGCTTTAACTTAGGATGAATAGAAGAAATCTAGTTTTTCATATTTTTTTTAAATGAGTCAAGTTGAATTTGATTTATTTAACCTATAAGTTAAACATGTTTAAAATAAGATAGAGGTGGGTTAATCAATAATCCACTAATAACAACCATTATAACTTTTTTTCATTATTTTTGTTTTTTTTACTGCTTTTAGTTATGTAAGTTCACATTTTAATCTTTTAAGATTAGATCGTTATTCAATATTTTTGGATTTTTAATTTATTTAGTTGATACTTTGACTTTCACTTACTATATTTGTAATATCATTTTGTAATATCATTTCTTAATTGTAGTTAATATTTGATAAAGTAGGTAAACATATTAATTATATAAGGTTGGTGTAATAAATCCATAAGGTTGATGTAATAAATCCATTTTATTATTATAATGTAATAAATATATGAAATAATAAAAATTATTTAAGTAAGAAGATATGTTTTAAAATATAAAAGGAAGAGATATATCATCCCTACTGGTAGTTATAAGTCTACCATCCCATTGAACTCTTTTACTATATTTATTAGTCTCACCACAAGTTTAGTATTTGTTTACAAGAAAGATAAGAAACAAAGCTCTATGTATTTCACCAATTGAACTTTATAATTAGTTGAAGAGTGATTCCAATTTATAGAGAAATTAATATTAGCACTGTGTTTTTTTAGTTTAAAGAATCTAAGAATACTTCCAAAGCTTTCATATGTTGTGCAAACTGACTATCCCATCAAGTAGGTGCTTCAAAAGGTAGAACTAGTCAAGTGAATGACATCTTGGTCAGTCAAACCATTTGAGTTTGGATTGAGGTTAAGTAAATGATCAATGAAAGCACAATTCTTGTAAAATTTTCTGATTGAGTTACCTAAACTCAGAGAAAGACACGATTGGTTGTCCCTAAGTGTGAATGGTTCATAAAAAAAAGACAGTGGGGTTGTTATAATCCTTGAAGGCCCCAGCAAAATTATCCTTGAACAAGTCATTCACTTCACTTTTGATACATTCAACAACCATACAAAATATGAAGCTCTAATTGTTGAGCTGAAACTTGCTCGGGAATTGTGTGTGAAATAGTTGAAATGCCAAAGTGACTCACAATTGATCACTCGCTAGATAAATAATGATTGTCTAGCCAAGTGACCTTTACTTCGAAAGTATTACCATATAACCTAGAGCTAGGTAGGATATTTTGATCAATTCAACATTATATACATGTGCTAAAAGAGTAAAATGATTGTGCCAACGTCCTTTCCAAGCTATCAACACGAGGAAGGCTAGAAAATAGTGAACCCTCATTTAAAAAACCTTGAGCACTCCAAGTTGAGACCATGATGAAGTGTTATAAGTAAATCTAGGGAGCTCGTGTTGGATGACACCTATCATCAATTTTTGATAAACAATCTTTTACTTGACAACACAACAAAATTTAAAAGGGTTTGTAGGCAAACATCGTTTTACACTATGTATCATGGTAGTTAAAATCGAGAGTTTACTCGTAAAATCGTAAGATTTTACGATTTTACATACTCTGTGCTATTCAAATTCCACACAGGATCGTTGTACAGCAAAATCGTAAAAAACTTGTAATCGCGATTTTTATCGTGAATCAAACGGTTCACCTTCTTGAGTCTAATTTTATACAAAATTAATGCAATTAAATTCTAACATTGTGATAGGTATTGTCACCTAACACTTAACACCACCCAATTAAAATTAATACAATGCAATTAAAAATTAAACAAAAAATAAAGAGTCTCTCACCTTCACTCCTCATTCCAACCCCATTAAAATTAATGCATTAATGCAATTAAAATTTAAACAAAAAATAAAGAGTCTCTTCACCTTCACTCCTCATTCCAACCCCATTAAGATTAATCCATTAATGCAATTAAAATTTAAACAAAAAATAAAGAGTCTCTTCACCTTTACTCTTGATTCCAACCCCATTTCAAATAAAAAGTCTTTTTAGCTTCTCTCCACCCCTCTTCAAATGAAGAGTCTCATCTCATTTCAAATGAGGAGTCTCTTATGTTTTGCACGTTCACATCTCTTGATTGGATCTCAATTCAAATTCAATTAAAATAAAATAAAATTAATTTAATTAAGGAAAATGAAGAGTCTCTAGAGTTTACTCCTCCTTTTTATTACTTGATTGGGTTTTATTTCAAATCTAATTAAAATAAAACTAAATTAATTTAATTAAGATAAATAAAGAATCTCTGTTCACTCTTTCTTCTTGATTAGATTCCATTTCAATTTTAATTAAAATAAAACTAAATTAATTTAATTAAGGCATTTTAATCATCTCTTAATTCTAAAACTTGAGTCACACTCACATATGCAAAGTCATTTGAGCATACACTAACAACATTTTCTTGGACTTCTCAGGAAAATGTTTTTATTGATGTGCTTCATGAAGGAGAAAAAACAAATGAAGATTCTTTAAATTTTCATTTTAATGTGAGTGATTTATATTAGATGAACTTAAGTTTTATTAAGTATTGTCAAAGTAGTTGATTTTATAGACTTAAGTTTGATGAAGTATTAACAAATGAATTGATTAGTTATGTGTGTATATTTAGTTTGTGTTTATAGGGTTGGTGACTTTAATTTGAATCTCAATTGGGCACTAGATGTTTTTACATTATTATTACTCCTCCATAATATATCCAACATATCAATTAATCTTTTTAATTACTTAATTACTTTTCATCTAATACATTAAGTAAAATAGAAGAAATGTGACTATATAAACTTAAATAGTTTTGTATCAAGGTTGAATCATCCCTCAAATACTCTTTTTTAATTTCTCTTATTTATTTATTTTTTAAAAAAATATTATTATTATATATATATATATTTATATATTTAAAAAAAAGTAAAATCTACGATTCGTGTTACGATTTCACGATTTACGATCTTATAAACCCTCCACGATCCTACTCAAAATCTCGATTTTAACTACCTTGCTATGTATAATGGCAAACTCTTCCGAAGAGGTATTTCCTGCCTATAGCTAAAATGTTTGAACGATGACAAATTAAATATGTGTTCACTGAACTCCAAAAAGATATATGTGGGATGTATTTTGGAGCCTGATGTATGATGTCACAGGGCAGGGTATTATTGGCCAATACTTGAAAGGACGCCCACACCTTTACTGAAAAATGTCAAGAATGTCACAAGTACGACCCCCTTCACACACTAAGAGTTGTATACGATAGCCTCCCCATGGTTATTTACAACGTGGGGAATAAAGATACTTGACTCATTCCCCCTCGCCAAAGGGTAAGTAAAATTCTTTATAGTGACCATTAATCACTTCAATAAGTGGATAGAGGTTAAGTCATTGGTAACTATCACAACTCAACAGGTACAAATATTCTTTTAAAAAAGTGTAGTGTGTGGACATGTTTTGCCACATTTCCTTGTCATGGATAAAGGTCAAAAATTTATATACATGGGATTCAAACAATTTTATAATAACTTGACATAAAACTTCGAGTCCAGTGTGTGGAATACTCCCAAACAAATGGATAGGTGGAAGCGCCCAATAAGACTATCCTAAAAAAGCTCAAGAAGAAGCTTGGAAAGACTAAGGTTTTTATGTGTTGACCTTTTTCGGCAAGTGTACTGAGTCAAAAGTAATATAGATTTTAAAGATGAATGTCAATCTCATAAAGAACAGTTTTGTTTAGAAAAATCTCAGTTTCCACTACTCACTAAGCAAATAAATTTTTTAGGATGATTTGATAATGATTTGATTTAAATAATAAAAGAACATAAAAGAACAATTACAAAATAAATTAATGAATATCAAAAGTGGTTTTAAAAGATCTAAAAGAACTCTAGGATTGAACTTCATCTATCTCCTTCATTCATGTTTTGGGTTTGATAAGAACATACAATATATGTAACTACTCACTATTGATGCACATATAAAAATCATTCACACCGATTCCTCTAACATGAGATTCATAAGGAAATTTTCTAAACATTGATCCCTCAACTATTTAGTAAATTATCCAACATTAAGAACAGATGTTATACGCAATCAATACATTGAAACCTATTCCTAGTATTCCAATATATTGAGTATTTTCATCTAGGTTAGAAACTTAAAAGTACTTCCTAGTTAAATTCAAGAATCAAAATCAAGACTATTGATCTGATAAAATCTAGCAATAAGAGTAAGATGAAAATACCAATTGAGTAGAAACTGAATATTATATATAAATATCACCAAAATACAAATGAGTTCAAAAGATTACATTCAATCCCAAAGATGAAGAATTAGCTACTCATGGTAGTCATTACAATCCAAGAAAAGGAAGATTGTCAGAGAAGAAGAATAATTGATGAATTGCTTTCGTCCTTGACGGCTGCTCTCATTTCTCCAGGTCTAGATATCTCAGAAAACCTAAAATCGCCTTTTTAAACTCATTTTCGGGCCTAGGTTAAATGACTTTTTACTTAGGGTTTTTTTTATTTTAAACTTTTTATTTCTTTTCTTCATGAATCTTGCAATCTCTCATTTTCTTCATTCTTTTATACATGAAATTTCACAATAATTGAGATCAAATAATTTCCTTTAACTAAGGACTCAAAACCTAAATTTAGATAAAAAAAACTCTCAAATAGGGGGTAATTACTATTTTAAATAACACTTAAACCCACAAATACTTAAGCTTTCTCATGTATAAAAAAAATACTCAAAATTGGCACTTATCATTAGGCCAAAGAGATACCCAACATGTTGTGGGGTTATCATTGTACTCCTCAATGATCTAGGAGAAATACATTTCCGACTAACACATGGGTTAGATGTCATGATCCCGATTGAACTTGGAGAAACGTCTTAACAAATACATAATTTTGATAAAAACAATAACAACCTCAAAGTTTATCTAGACCTCGTATAAGAAATATGAGAAGATGCACGAATAAGAGAAGAAGCTACGAAGAGTGAGGCAACCTAATGCTACAACATGTGTCAGATAACGACTCTTCCACAAACATCGACTTGGTATGGTGAAAGCTAGGAAAAGCCCGAAAAAGCAAGCTTGATGGAAAGCTAGAACCTAATTGGGAAGGCACATACCGAGTAGTTGACTCACTATACATCGAGGCCTACAATCTTAAAGAATTAAATTGCAAACTCTTACTAAGAACTTTAAATGCGACTCATTTGAAAATGTATTACAGTTACATCATTGAAAAGAATGATGTACTCTTTTTCCCTAGTCTAATTTTTATCTTTAAGAAGGGTTTTTCTAAGGTTTTAAAGAGACACATTATTGAAATAAAACTTTTCTTTTGGTATCCATCTCCAAAATTACAAAATTATCTATTACCAAACGATCATCAAAACAAAGTTATACAAAATTATTGTCCAAGATCAAACAATCATTAAAACAAAGTTATACATCAACACTATCTAAAATCAAATGATCATCATAACAAAGTTATACAGAATTGTTATTCGAAATCAAATGATCATTATAACAAAGCTATGCATACTCACTATTCTAGATCAAATGATCATTGCAACAAAGCTATACATAATTGTTATCCGAAGTCAAATGATCATTGGAATGAAGTTATACACAATCATTGTTCAAGATCAAACTATCGTTGGAACATAGTTATACAAAATCACTATCCTAGATTAAACGATCATCAGATCAAAACTATACAAAATCATTATTCAAGATTAAATAACTATCACATCAAAGTTAGTTCAAAGCTATACAAAACCACTATCTAAGATCAAGTGATCATTAAATCAAAGTTATACAAAATTACTATCTAATTTTTTATCTTTTGAATACCTAAACCCAAATAAAAAAGACTTATAAATACAGATCAATTTCATATGAAGTATGCACTCAATTCTCATACTCATATATATACTCATAATTTCTTTCGTTCTTACTAATATAAATATGAGAGAATTTTCTATAGATATATCTCCTCATTGTCTTCAACAACCTCAACAATCATAACTCATAGTCACAACTTGCCTTGCTTTGCTTTGTAAATCACCTTGCCTCTCACCTTAAAAGATCTATACTCTTTTTTAATAACAATTAATCTCCATTAATAGTAAAGCTAAAAATTATTTAAATATACTTTCTTCCTTAATCTTCCAAAACTTATTTTAAGAATAAAACTGTCACAGACATAAATTTCAAAACAGATAATTTGCAATCTCCTACGTATTTGAGATTGACCAGCTTTCTCCTTTTTTTTTTTTTCACTAAGAAAACCAACCAGTGATAAAAGGCATCAATCAAGCAATGACTAATCGGATTGCTGTGGTAGCTAGCTAGAATTATTGACGTAGAATGTTAGAATAGTGAAGAATGCGCACTAATTTGCATATAGTCGATTTTCAACCATTCCGAGTAATAATTAATAATGGCTTCATGATTGGATGAAGTAAATGCATGCTGCTGTGGGCACTATTTTTTTTTTAGTCAGCAATGAAAGGGATTTTGATCAGTAAAATTGCCAGCTTTTCCCACGAACCTAACTTCACAAATACAAATAAAAAGTCGCATAAAATATAGATAAAAAATTACAGCAAAATCAGACGCTAGCATAAGACAACAAAAATTTCATTGGTTTCATTTTATTTTCAACCGTGGGAGACAGTAACACTTTGCTATTATTTCAACAAAATGGAGATCGCCTTTCAGAAATCACATGGATCATTTTCGTCAAAGAGATTTGTGACTTCAAAACTTGGTAAATTTTTCTTAGTTCTGCATATATATAATAAGAATAATTGTACGGACAAGAAGAAAAATATATAGTTGGGATGTGATAAACAATACAGGGAAAAATTAATAATTATAATTAAAAATAAGGGTGATTATAGTTGTTTTAGGTGAATTTTAGTATCAGAATGTAATAGAAGATAATCATTCGTGGATTCTTTTCATTTTTACTAATAATTTATGATAATTTTTCCATTTGAATGAACTGAACAAGTAAATCAAATATTTTAGAAAATATTAAAAATGAAAATATTAATAGAATTAATTCAATTTTTGATAATATTTTTATATTTACTTTTATGAAATGCATTTAATTCTTAAGATAAGCACGAACATAAAACTTTTGTCTGTAAAAGTTCTTGAATATAAAGGTAACACGAAAGAAAAACCGAGTGAAGTAAATGATAGAGTTAAACCTAAAAATAAAGTAAAAATGAAAGAGTTAATCATAAGAAGGGGACAATAAATTTTAAAGTATAAAATTACTTGAGAATTTAAATGAAAAGAACAATTAAAAAAATAAAAATAAAATTACGAAAAAAAAGTAAAAATTAGCATGTAAGATTCAAAAATGGACTAGAACAATAGTTTGATATTCTTTTTATTATTTATCATCTTCTGATTTTGCAGAGTTTTAGTATTTAATATATTGATCACACCTAAAAATTATATAAAATGTGTTTATGTATATAAATATATAATTTTTAACTGTTATTCTCTAACTTGACCATGTTTGTGAAAAGTAGAGTGTCATTGTTTGCAAGAAGACATGTTCAAGGGACAATTTTTTAATATTGTTGAGTTTAATTTTAATATACCTTATCAGTAACTCTAATCTCGAATCATAATATCTTTCTTAATGGATAAATTTTTTTTTATGAATAACTTTTCTTAATGGATAATATTGTGATTTTTTATTATTCAGAACTATTGTGAAATCGAGAGGGGATTTTTCCATGAATATGAACTTTAAGAAATTAGATTTATAATTTTTTTTTAACCATACAACTTATTTAACTGTATTCGTAAGCCTCGTATATATAGGCTAAAACATTTTTTATGTACTAAACAATATTTTGCCTAAAAAAATTCACAAAATATTAATCATGTATATAGTCGTAAAACTATCAGGGATAAAATATTTTTCTTTATTTCACATATTTATTTGCAGAATAAAACAATTAATGTGATAAAGCCACAAACTATTTACAAACATAAAACAATTTCTTAAACCATACAGTTTGGACGAAGAAAGAAACGCGTCATGCACGAACAAAGATGAATGAAATCAGATTCAAATCCAATCCACGAGCATTGATCGCATACACTGTTGATGAAGTCACGTGTAAAAATAAAAGGAAAAGAAATAAAGTCAAAACATTAAATGAAAGGAAGTGTCTTGAGAGTTATTTATTTGTGTGTTTGAAAAAGGTAGATATAGTTGGATGAAGACGTTTTGAAATGTGGTTAGAAGTTCAACCTTAAACAGTGAAAATCTTGTACTCCAGCTGAGGCTAGTTATATGGAGGAGCTTGTAGCATATCGGTGCTGCACTGTAGCACAGTCTATTGTGGTAGGGTTATTCTGTTGCATGTTCATCCATCATGCACAACACAATCCACGCTAAACTCATCCTCTGATCATGGAGGAAAACTATAAAACTAATTATTCTCGCATTAACAATTTTTTTTCTTACAATTTATTTAACACCTTTTTCTAGTAATCTAATAGTTTTTATTTTCTAAATGTTTTTTTAGATATTGAATATATGATGGCTGTAATAATATTTGATAAAGTTTAAGTTATGATGGGGAGTCTCAAACTAGTGATAGAGTGAATGTGCAAGTGAATTAAATTAAGTCAAATTCAAACTCATCACGAAAAGAATATTAATAGTCTCGGTTCGTTACGAAAGTGAACTCCTTGTCTTAGTTTGCAGTCATTAATACTTTGAACAAGTTTAAAGTTTGTTGACAATTTTGTATGAGATTAGAAATAAAACCAAATTATACTGTATAATCACTTTTCTTTTAAGTTAGAGTCAAATTTCATTACACTAATTTGTTAATTGGTCTTTTTCCATTTTCATGTTTAATATCCTTAACACTAATACATTATATTTTTTATTTTCTGTGAACATATATGTCTTCAAGCATGAAAAATTATTAGAAATCTCATATTAATTAAAAATAAAATAAAATTATAGTATATAAATAAAAGTAAACATTGTCTTAGTGAAATTTGACTTTTCTAATAAAGTTATATACGCTCTTTCTATTACACTAAAAACATTTAATTCTCTTTCCATTTAATATTCAAATAATTTTTAATGTACCACAGAAACAGAAATGAGAACATATGTTATTTTGAAACTTTAAAAGTGATAAAAAATTTACTTTTTATTAAAACAAAAATTGTAAAAAGAAACAGAGAGAGTAAATATCTCTCTATACGTATTATTTATTTATTTAGTTCAAAAGATATTTAATAATGTAAATCATGGATTTGTAAGCAAGATCAGTATGCGCTGGAGAGTGTTGGGGCATATATAATAAAAATAATTTTCAAACAAAATTACAAATTGTTTACCATTGAATCATACCAAAATACTTAAAATAAAAAATTAAAATTGAATAATAATGAATAGTCATTAATTACAACAATTCCAATATTGTTTTAGCAAACTAGCCACTAAATTTAACATTCTTAAAAAATTAGATGAAAAGTCTTCAAAAATTTAATACGATTAAAAAAAATTGATACTTCATTTCCTTCGAAATTACTACATATTTTGTTTGAAAGTATACAAAATATAAAATATACACATGGATTTTCACAGGGTAAATTTTACACGAATATATAAATGAAATAAATTATGCACAATAAATACATGTAAAATTTTACACGAATATATAAATGAAATAAATTTGTCAGTTAAATACATGTAATTTATCAAACAATAAAAAAATAAAAAGTGAAACATGTCAAAAGTTGACTCATAATATTTTTTTAAATTTCAATCTTTAAGTCATTAGCAATGAATGGAGTCTTTATTTGAGTTTGCTTAGTTAACTTCTGATGATCCGATGTTATATGTATAGAGCTTCTGTAAATTTTTTCTGCACATTATAGACACGTAAAGCAAGTAATACACATAGGAGTCAAAAGGACGGTACCGAATCCCATTGACTTCAACATCTTTCTTCTGTTGATTGCCTTCCACTTAGCCTCCACTATATATACACAACCTTTTTCCCTCATTACAGCTACTAATTCCGCTCCTTTTTTGTTTCCGTCTTTTTCCTCTCTTACTCATTTTGAGGCACAAACCATAACCATTCTTCACCAGAGGAACTTTTTGTTACTACTCCATCTTCTTCACCATGACCAAGTCCTCTACTGAAAAGAATGGACTCAAGAAGGGTCCTTGGACCCCAGAGGAAGATCAGAAACTCATCGATTACATTCACAAACATGGACACGGCAAATGGCGAACCCTTCCCAAGAATGCAGGTACCTACTTCTACTTTCTACTAGTTATAGGATAATTGGAAATTTATTAGTGTGTTTGATCCATTATAATGTACTTTACTTTCTTCAACCAATCTTATTTCTAAACTAACTTTAGCACACTAAGCATACAATTAATAGTCAGATTTAGTTTATCATTATCTCTAATGAGGTGTTTAGTGGCTTTAACTAGCTTTATGCAAGTCATATACCATACAAAAATTTAAGAATTTTGACAACTTTATAGGACTAAAAAGATGTGGAAAGAGTTGTCGGCTTCGCTGGGCTAACTACTTGAGACCTGATATAAAGAGAGGAAGATTCTCATTTGAAGAAGAAGAAGCCATCATCCAGTTACACAGTGTTTTGGGAAACAAGTAAGTGATTGATTAAAGTGCTGTATTATTTTTAGTCCTAACCTTTTTTTTTTTTTTTTTTTTTTTTGTACATTCATATTTCCTCAGTCTACTTTAACAATGTATTAAAAAAAAGAACCCCTTTTGAATTTACATATACCATGTACTAAATCGCCAACTAATGCATGGACTTTAATCCCTGCGAAGCATTAAAATTCATTTTATAGTTAGAGAAAAATGGTAGCTAGGCAACTGTGCAAAGTCAATGATACATACAATGACAAACAATAGTTTCTTATTTTTTGTCACTTTGTAGCACAGAACAAATTAATTATTGATATCTAAATGGAAAATTTTGTCCTGCACAGGTGGTCTACAATTGCTGCTAACTTGCCAGGAAGAACAGATAATGAGATCAAGAATTATTGGAACACCCACATCAAGAAAAAGCTGTTCAAGATGGGGATCGATCCTGTGACTCACACACCACGCCTTGATGTTCTTCAACTTGCCTCCATTCTCAACACATCTTTGTTCAATTCATCACCCCAATTTAACTACCCTTTTCTTTCTGGGGTAGGAAGATCAGTGGTAAACCCAAGCCAGCTGCTAAGTTTGCTCTCCACTCTCCTCTCATGTCAAAGCAGAAACAACCCTGATAATAATGTATTGAATCATGATAATTACCAGCAAAATAATAACCAACTTGGTGGGAACACTCTACTGCAAAATCAACCTCAATGTTCCCAAATGCAACTTGAGACCATACCAACCTTCCAACCAAACCAACCCCATGTTTCACTTCAAGACAACCTTATTGCTAAGTCTAATCCATTGAACATGGAAAGTAAACTAGAGAATCAAATCTCCCCAGTTGCTACCTCTTTTAGCCACCAAAACACCCTTCAAAATCTTTGGCAATATAACAATAGAGACAACATATCAGACCTATCAGGTGCCCAATCATCATCACCTATGCTGCAGTGTTTCTCTTCACCCAAGTTCAACTCTTTATTCAACAATCTCTTGGAAAATCAGAATCTCTTGGAAAATAACAACGAGGGGATCCCAAATTTCAATTTAAGTTCACTGCTATCGTCCACAACTTCATCCAGCCCAAGTACTTTGAATTCATCATCTTCCACGACGTTTGTCAACGGAACCACAGAAGATGAAAGGGACACTTATGGCAGCAACATGCTAATGTATAACATTTCCAATGGCTTGAATGACTCTGGACTCTTGTGATTGAACTCCATTAATGCAAGTTGAGCTGTGTGATAATTAGTGTCTTTCAATGCCTCAAAATTTGTTTATTTTATTTCGGTTCAGACTGTTTTCAGACTTTGTGATTACAACCTTATGTATGAAATATTTATTTTATATATTTGCTAGCTTGATCTCTATTGTCAGATTGCCTATTACATGAGTCGAAATAATTTATTTCATTTTTCTTTGAGACTTTAAATGTTTAATATGCCTTAAATTTTGAATGAATTGTCTAGAAATAACAGAATATTATAAGAGAAAATTGAGCTATACATCATACATAATTTTTCTTTTCCATTCAAATTGTATTCAAAATATATAACTTTGTCTATGCATTGATATTAAGTTTACCTAGCTACTTCAACTTAAATAGGCGGCAAAAATAAATGAACAGCATGCTAGAATTAATTTTCAAAATTATGAGCACATTAATTATTGGTCAAAAAATTCAATTAAATGGAATAATTAATTAAGACTGTCCATATATATGATTCTGCCAACTATTAAAAATTTAAGCAAACTAATATTATTGAAACTACTTAGTTAAACACTTGCTATTGACATATTTCTTCTATGCTTTTATCTAGAATCATGTTTTATATTTTATATTTCAATGTGATTGTCGATTTCTTAATTAGAACGTGTTGCCTTTCCTTCTTCCAAATACATGAATGGAATATTAGAGAAGACTAAGAATTTGAGTAAATTTGATCGATAATTTATTTATTTATTTTTGTTTTCAATAAGAACTTCTTATAAAAAAAAATGTCATGAATTTAATCATAAAATTTATTCAAATGAGATGGACAAAAGTTTGTATTGGTAAATTTTAACACTAAATTATTAAAAAAAGGTTTTAAAAATACATAAATTATAAGCTATTTTGATAATTTTATATCAAAACACTCTCAATTACTCTCTAAATTACATGTGTAAAATGTATAAAATCAGAGAAGGATAAAGTTGTTTACAATATTTTCATTTTTAAAAAAATATAAATTAATTATTCTTTTTATTGATTTAATATGAAGTATAGTGAGGTTATAGTTTACAAAGAAACTCGAGTAGATATAACTCTACTTATCTATCTACTATAAAAGAAATTCACTTTAGAAAAATTATTTCATACAAGCCTAATAATCCAAAAAGAGAAAATGTTAATATAATATTTTCTCCTCACGCAATCATATCTTTAAGAACCACATGGAATTGGTCTGTTTTATCAGTCACAAAGGCAATTCCAACCCTTGACTTCAAAATTGATCTGATAGGAAATTCGGTTTAAAATTTGTTAAACTCGTTTAAAATGGAGCAGACCAGTCAAAATTGGTTTAAAAATAGTGAAAAATACCTAATAATAGTCTAATGCTATATCATTCATAATTATAACAATTATATTGATTAAACTAGTTTATAATATTGTAATGATTAAAATAAATCATTGTAATATTTTTGAAACTTTAGTAGTAAGAAATTCATAACGTATAAAATTGATTAGTTTCTTATCATCATACCCCATGTGACCATAAAAGGACTACGAGTTTTTAATATAAATAATTTGAAGGAATAGTGAAAGGCCTCCTCCTTGAGCATTTATAAAACATGAACTTTGTCTGTATCATGGTCTCAATGTCTGAACATGTGAGTTTTTCTTGGTGGGAATGCTTTTGTGTCTGATTCCATGTTCCATGTTCGAGAAGTTAGGGACCACTTGAAAAGTGATGGAGAGATTGAAAGGTAGAAAAGATTAGGGTTGAAGAGAACAGTGTATGGAAAATAAAGGTTAATGCATGAGACACCAAAGTTACGTATAAGGATCTACTTGTCCTTCAAAGTTTTGACCTACCTAATGTGAGTATTATTACACTGTACATCACTATCTTATGTTTTCAAAACCAGATAATTATTGAATTATATTTTATTTATAAAATGTATGAATATTTTCCATGTCTATAGCATTAAGCTCACTATAGCTTTCGACACCTGGCTCTGCAACCTGCACGTTTCACATGCTATTAATTAATCAACTATCTCTATTAGCTTGTTAAAAGTTCCTTAAAGTTTCTATTTCTCACTATTCTTCCTGTCTCTTTCATGTTCAGTGTAATGTAGATTATGATTTAACATTTTACAAAAACAAAAAAAAAAAATAACATAACATTGGAAGTTTTTTACTTTTTAAAAAATAAAACATCTCTTTTAATAGTTTTAATTTATAAAGGAAAAATAACTCTATTTTATTATATTATATA
>Ga0209489_104590_pt1 | contig 25234 bp, 10 predicted proteins | sample SiratrowhiteBW_FD_187527 | JGI IMG/M metagenome (GOLD analysis project Ga0209489, IMG submission 187527) | Root nodule microbial communities of legume samples collected from California, USA - Siratro white BW (SPAdes) (version 2) | ecosystem: Host-associated > Plants > Roots > Nodule | place...
TATATATATTATATATTATATATATATATATATATATATATATATATATATATATATATATATAATCGCATCATTCAATAAATAAAAAGAAGGTATCTCTTAATCATTTTAAACTACTTTTTGTTGATAATATAGAAGCTTAAACATTAAGGACCTAAATATTTCTAACCACTTTCGGGAAGTTGATGATAATTTTGTTTGTGTTTGAAGACGTAATTTATGTGTTTAATGTTTAAATTATTTCTTAATGTTTGATCTTGAAAAATTAAGTAGATAATTAAATTTTAAGTCTTTTAACCAAATCTGAAATGAGTTGTATTATTTTAATTGATTAATTTTCTTTAAAAATGTTTGAATTTTTTTATTATTTGGAAATACGAGGAACAACGTTTACATTGATTAAAAATATATTTTAGTCGATTAGTTTTGTTCCTTTTCTTTATTAGTTGGAAATACGCAGGAACAATTTTGATTCCTTTTTTCAAAAATTGTCTCCAAGAAGAAACTACATGTCTTTGTGTCCAAATTCACAATGTTTAAAAGTTTTCGCTTTTAAGCTTATCAAAAAGCACATTTTGTTACAAATACTAGCTAGTACGAGAGGGAGAAATGGAATGTCCAAAGAGATAAGTAAGAGGTTTTAATCAATATATGGTATTCTTGTACAATATCTTTGTTAGGTATCCAAGTACGAGTCTAAGTCTTACATTGAGTAAGAATGAGAAAGTTGAGCAACATATAAGAAATAAGACCCACAAAACCAATGCCTTAAGGTTTTGGATTGAAGATGATGTCATTCTCTTGTGTAGGTTTTGACTCAGTTATGTGAGATCTCTCCAGTTTTGCCCCCTCGAATTACTCAACAAGTGGTATCAGAGCCGAAGGTTTCCGTCGAATTACTCAACAAGTGATATCAGAGTCAAATGTTTGTGATCTCCCCGGTTTTATCCTCTAAAATTACTCACCAATGTTAGATTCAAAGTATTTATTTAAACTCTTATATTATTGTCCGTAAAAGTAATATTTTGAGTTGTGAAAGCTTAAAATTATTTTAATATGATTAGTCTAAGAAGGATAGTTAAAGATATATGTGTTGGAAGTGGAAATATATTGAAAGAAAACTCATACATGAAAGTTGAGAGGTCAAATACAGGATATAGTCTTATGTGAAGACTAAATATTATAGATATTATTATGTCTATTTTCTTTCTTATCTCTATTTAACTTTATTAACTAAAATTAAATTGTGTTTTAGAAAAAAAACTTTTAAAAGGTGATTGTCTGCTATTTATTTATAATATGCTTTTATTATTAAACCATGTGTCGAATTTTATGTTTATTATTAAGAAGGAATAGAATTTTTTTATATTTGAGAAAAATATTTTTTATTAACATATAATTCAACCTGCTTTTTATGTTTTATCCCATTTTAGACACACTTTTGTGAAAGAATATGAAATGTTTATGATATAACAAGGAAAATCAATTTTGGAATTCTGTCAAAAACAATTTTACATAGATTATTAATCATCCCATAGGTTTGGAGAAAAAGTTTGAAAAGAAAAATAATTTAATGTAAAAGACTTCAAGTGTATCGATAGATCTTGATAGTAAAAGGTTAATAAATTGTCAAAGTGAAGATAGCATGGGTTACAAATAAAGTGAGCTACAAATAAGTTAATAACAACAAGAAGAAAGGTTTGGCTCTAAAGTCAACAACTCATTAAAGAGAATTAAGTGAAGAGAAATCAATAAAGGTTAGTAATACCAAAAATTTGTTTTTGCATGTAAAAAGGTTTGGAATATTTTTAATTAAAATAACAAAGACAAAGATAAGAATTTCTCTCATAATAAATATTATAAAAAAAATGTTGTTTTACTTTTTCTAACTTAGTCCGTTTTAGTTATGATAAATAAGAACGTATTAAAATTAAATATTCAAATTTGTAAAAAAATACAAGAATAGATAAAAAGAGTAGTGAAAAGTAAAGTAAACTTGAGAAAGCATATATTGCTTTAGAAGACAATGATATCAACTTTTTAAGAAGAAAATATTTTTCTTAAGGTTCACCTAATACATCAAACAAAGTAAATTATTCTAATTTTGATATTGGCATATATTACGATGAACTTTTAAATATATTTAATGAAAACTATGATGAAACAAAATAAGTTGACTTACTTAAATATTAGGTTAAAAAAATGATTTGAAAATAAGATAAGTGAATTAAAGATGAATTAGACAATTCAAAAACTAAGTATGGAGCTTTAGAAATTGTCTGCAAGTATTCTCTATTTAATTATGTTTCTATGTCTCAGAGTTGTTTCTAGTTGTAATAATTGTAAGGATTTGGAATCTAAACTTCAATATTGATGTATTTTTAGCTCTAAAAAACATGTTATGGATAGAGTTGTAAAAGTTTACAAAAGTTTCTTGAACTTCAAAAAAACCTTCCCACACTTCATTTAAAAAATATTTCATTGTATGAAGAAAGGACATGGTTCAAATCCATATTACATGAAAAATTTTGGTGTGTCTAGTGCGAAATTTGCATGGATTTCCAAAAGTTTTCACGAGGATAACTAACAATTTAAAACTAAAATTGATATATGAACATAACTTTTTATTTAAAATTTTATTTTATAAATGTACTTGAAATTTGTGGGACTTTGTTAGTGGTTGTTGAAGACACATGATAGGAGATAAGAATAAATCCATCAATATCTCTCTATTTACTTGAATGCTTTAAACTATTTTTAATAATCTACAATGCCTTATCTACATCCTTAAATTCAACTTTAAAGATTTTCTAATAATTATTTGAAACAACTTATATTATTCAGGATTAGTAAAAAAAATTGTAATCTAAAGAATATTTTTATTAATAATTTTTTTATAATTCATTTAAATTTAAATTTAAATTTGAAAATATAGTGATGATGTACTTCAAGTTTTAAAAATATATATAGTTTAAATGGTTGTGCATGTCAAAATTTAGCTAGTATATACGCATTACAAAATTATAATTAAAATATATGAAATTTTATAGTTGGCATTTACTTATCTTTCAAAAACTATATTATACATAAACTTTATTAGCAAAAAATTAAGAAAAATCTAAATTAAATGAACTTTGCCATTTTGATGTTCATAGTACCGACTCTTAAACCAAATATTAAATTAATAAAACCATTCATGTGATATAACCAATTCAAAGTAAGCATTAAAATTGATAAAATTTGCAGTTTAATAGTTTAAAAGATTATCTATTTAGTATAAAGAAACAAAAGAAAATAAATAAGTAAAATTTAAAGTGAAAACTAAAACTATTTAGTTCAAAGGTTATTGAATTGAAAAAAATAAAATAAAAATATGGATGATTTGATTAATGGGAAAAAACAGAAAAATAAAAGTCGTTTAAATATAATTTAATTTTAAAATATATTATCATTTATTAATGTTACGTTTAACATATTATTAATATTACTTTTATCTAAGTAATATTAGTTTAATTATTTATTTAATATTATTAATTCATTATTGGTAAACAGTGCACTACACTCCCTACGCAACAGCAAAGCTGGAGATAATTAGTAGTCATAATTACATTTCTATCATAATATTTCTTTTTTCACTTTTTTCTGTTGAAATAGTGCAAAAAAAAATGCAGCTCTCATTTTTCTTTTAAATTTTTCAATTGATTCTTTTATATTTTGTGAAAGGTAAAAAAAGACTATGAAAGAAGAAGATATGTCAGATTTGGCACCTTAATGTATCGAAATTTAAATTTATAGGCTCTAAATTTGAAGTTATTATAAAAGTCTTGTCATTAATTTAAAATATATAGATTAGTTAAATTAAAACCCTAATGTTTAAGAGAATATAAAAACATATCTTATTCAGAAACATAGATTAAAATGTTTAAAAGAAAAAGTGAAATATTTTGTAACATCTGAAAGTGATGGTGGAACTGAGATGACAATGGCAGTGGTACCTTCCTCATTGAGGTTCACTTACAAATAGAAATGGCATCTGGCAGAGACAGGGACATATACTGGAAGCATTGCTCCTACCTTAAGTTCTATAATGATCCAAATTTATTTATCAATTCGTATATTGATATTTATGGCTAAATTGGGTGTCATGAGTATTTTGAATGTATAAAATAATAACAAAAAATATATAAATACAATACACCCAAATTGAATAAATCAAGTTCAATTACAATTTTTTTATAACTATTTTAAGTACATCACCTCAAAATTAACTTATGTAAGGACTTATTCTATAAAGTTTAAAAAGAGCAAGTTTATCTTAAACGTAAAATTAATAATTTATTGTTTAGAAAATTATATTTAATATAAAACAAATTTATTTTTATTTATCTAGAATATTTTACTTTTTAAACTTTATTTATCTCTAGTTTTTCTAAGTTGTTTCTTATATTTTAATTTTATCAGAAGACAGAATTTAGAATTTGATATATTATAGAATATGATAGAAATAAATTTTATTTTTTGAACAAGTATTTTTTAGATATTTGATAATTTCTTTGCATGGATGAGTTACAATGGTTTTGTTTTGTTTTTTTAATAGCTAAAAATAAATAAAATTAAAAAGAGTACTTAATGGTACTCCAACTCTTATACAACTTAATAAGATTGGGAAGAAAACACAGTCTATCCTAGACCTCATTTCCAGATAAACGTAGATTACCCAACTAAATAGAACAGTGAACATAATAACTAATTGACTCCTTTAAAAAATACAAGTACAAAGGCTAACCCCATTAACACTAGAAATGCACAAAAACCAATGCAATAGAGGATATACAATTATATATGAACACTAATAGCATGTTGAAGGCGACATTCCTGCATTCCTTCTGATTCTAATTCCAATTGTTTCACCGCTTGTGGTATAGGTCTCCCAGCCTGTATGTACCTACAAAACAATCATATCCCTATACTTCTAAAGAACTAGATCTGAATACACACTCCCCACACAAGCTCCACTGAGTTTAAGATGAACTAAACTAAACTATACCAATGATTGAAGACACTTCAGTGAAGAAAAGTATCAGTCTGAATATAAGAATGAAATTCTCGTCCACTTATACTTAAGCTATAATCAACCCTTTAATTGTGCTAAACTAAATATCTCGTCATTCTGTAATAGTCTAGATTCATAATAATTTTATTTTATTTTGAAACATGTCCCAAGGGACTAGATTAAGATTTGTCCAATTTTTTTTTAGTGTGGAAAAGAAATTTACAATTGTAAGACTAATACTAGGACATGATCAAACCCTAAAATAGTTACTTGTGATTTTGTAGTTTGTTTGAATTGTTGTTATGTAGAAAATAGATTACAAATATAAGAAGGTAGATTCAATTGTGTTCTAAGGAGTTTGAAATTTTTTTGCATGAGTTTCATTTTATAGGTGTTAAAAGAGGAAGTTTAATATTAGGGAATATGATTCATTTTATACGTGTTAAAAGAGGGAGTTTAATATTGAAAAATATGATTGTTAAAGAAGTTATCTAACAAACTGCTTCTTATGAAGAATTATCAGACGCAACTTCAAGTTAACAATTATATTATCTAAAAATGTTTTTCAAAACTTACTTTTATAAATCTTTCCTTTTACGATTCTTTATAAATTAATAATAAATACGTGTAAAGAGATATTCACACAAGATACTTTTATATTGGTTTATTTGATAAATCTAAACTATTTCCAATAGAATTTTTGATCAACATAATCAATATTTCATTAATGAAAACCAACACTACAAAGTTACAAAAAGTATTATTTGGACTCAACCACTTTTGACTAAATATGAATAGTATTTGAACTCAATCACTCTTAGTTAAACACAAGTATTATTTGGAATGCACTAAATCTTAACTAAAACAGAATATTCTTAAAAAGTGCAACCACTCTTGACTAAGACCAAATATTTTTTCAAATGCAGTCATTCGTAGCTAAGACCAAATATTCTCTAGAATGTAGTCAACATGTTGAGGAAGTCCAACTCACTCTTCCATAATTATGTCGAAGGGTGTTTATCTGAAAAAATAGAAACATAAGAAGTTTTCATTCTAAAAAGTAGTTTATAATTTAAATTAATTTAAAATTAGAAAACTTAGAAAACAAACAAAGAACTTAATGTTCTAATATTTCCTATTTTTTATCTTTGTGATAATTAGGTAAAACTTATTTTCAAATAAAAATTTACCTCTCTCATCCCACTCCAAAATATATCTTAAAAAAATTAGAGTGGATATAAAATTCTTTGAAGCTACATGTATTTGAAGAAAGGACAAGAATTTATTTACCATTTGTAACTTCACAACTTCATCCTTCACGTTGATGCAAGATTTTATATTATTCATCCTTATATTATGCCTTATTGACTATTATTTTGTTGTTGCACTACTCTTTTTATTGTTTTTTTATTGATTAATAAGAAACTTTATAAATCAAAACAAATAAAATCATGTGACTTTCTTTAGACACCTCTAAAATTTTCAAAATTGTTCAAATTATCCTTAAAATAATAGTGTACAGACAAAAATGCTTTTGCACCTCCAATTCCAAAAATGATTGTTCTAGAATAGAGTGTTCTTAACTCAAGAAACCTGTTCCTGAAAGACACCTATTCGGGAACTATATATTAACTTTCAGAACAGGTCATTTCTAGACAGGTTCTTTGAGTTATGGAACATCCTGTTCCGAAACAATAATATAGTGAAAATTTATTTCAGAACAACTAATTCTGAAACACTGACTTACGGAATGTCCAGTTTTGGAACTCAATCAACAAGAATAATATAGTGAAAATCTATTTCAGAACAGCTAATTCTGGAACACTGACTTACGAAATGTCCAGTTTTGGAACTCAATCAACAACTTATTCCGTAACACATTCTCACCCCTCAAATCCATTATGAAACAATTCATTCCAAAACACTCCTATTGACTTACGAAATGCTCAATTTTGGAATTCAATCAACATATTTGGAATAAGTTGTTCCGTAATACATTCTCACCCCAAATACATATCTGGAACTGAAAGGACAATGTTGAAATTTTTGAAATTTTAGAAGTGCCTTAAAGAAGGCTTGAAGGTGCGAAAAGAAACAGTCCTCTACATGAGATGTGTAATTCTATAAATTTTTTTCCACATCTTCATATAAGAAATAAAAAATGTTTAAAAATAAATGTTATTTTAACAAGGCTTGAAGGTGCAAAAAGAAGAAGTCGTCCACATGAGATGTGTAATTCTATAAATTTTTTTCCACATCTTCATATAAGAAATAAAAAAATGTTTAAAAATAAGTGTTATTTTAAAATTTTAATGTAATATTAGTTACTTTTTCTTTCATATATATATATATATATATATATATATACTTATTGTAATATTAACAATGGACAATAAAAACTGTAAAGAAATTATTAATAATGATGAGGTTAGAACTTTGTATAGCACCGAAACAAGATTAATTTTATAAAATTGTTATTCTCTATCATCTATTTTGTAGTTACCCGTGGTCAAAAGGAATGTTCATTTATTCATTATCTGTCAAACCCCTTACAAGTGATTAGGTCCTTATCAGCAAAAAAACTCATTGGTAATAAAAGAGATGTATTTAATAACTTTTCTTAGTATATTATAAATTTTTTATTTTATATAATTATTTCAAAAGTCAACCCATTTGATTTTTCTAACTAGATATCAATGCATAAATATTTACATAGAATTAAGACCTGATTTACTTGTGTAGCCACAATGTAAAATCGATTCTTTACATCCATGGCTACAAGCTCACCTTGGACACTTGCAATTTACAACCATATACAGAACTACATGGAAAGTACAATTTTGTTACTTTCCTTGCAAATGACAAAACCCTGGATTAAGGCATTGGGTTTTGTTTTTCAACATGTTACTCATGGTGTAACACTCAGTGTAAGTAGTGGGAAATAACCAACCAAAGAAAGAATCAGTATAGGAAAGAATGTGCTATAATCCCACCTTCTTGGTTATCCTATCTGAAATATTAGCTATCACAAACCCAGCAAACACCTGCAGCTCAATCCCAAAAGCAAATCCTTTAATATGTGAACAACAATGTTGAATGCTTTGATGATTGTGGCATGGTATGAAAAGTACTTCCTAGGTTATGTATGAAAACTCTGTTATGTAAATCATAACTATGCAAGGAATTATGGATGTGAAGATAATACTCCATTTGATGTTAAATTTCATTGAACCAGAAAACCTGAATCATACATTCTTGGACACAAGTTACATACAAATTGATTAGAACAAAAAAAAACAAGTTTCTCCATAAATTAAAATTAACTTATACACAAGTTAAAATTAAAAATTTAGAAAAGTTACATGAAAGAGTTTCTACGAATTAGCTTATGCATAAGCTAATTTTAGTTTATGCAGAAGTTAATTTCAGTTTTTCTTTTCATTTTTCTGTCCTAAAAGAAGCCCTTAGAGAAAAGTTTCTTCATTTTCATTCTTTTCTTTTCTCTCTAATTAATGTTAATAGAGAAATTTAGCCAAACAGACCCTATACTATGCAATAATGATGAACATAAACATGCATGCACAAACTCGCAAAAGATACATATATAAATCATCTGCATGGCAGTGGAACCAAGCATCATGAGACCAAAAACAAATAGTATAGCTTTCTTATTTTAATTTTAATTTTTGTTTACAAAAAATAAAAGAAAGAGCCTCAAAGTTGTCCTTAGCCATAACAATACCTGAGCTGAGCCAAGAATGTACAATGCTGAATAATGCCGACCATGGATCAGCATGTCAGCCAACATAGCAAGAGGAATGGTGAGTGACATGCCCAAAGTGGCCACAAGGGGAGTTGTCCATACAACACAGAGTGCCCTGTACATAAAATGAACTCTAGTTTAAGAGTTTGGATAACTGTATGTATGTGTGAATTAGACAGATTTCTTTCATGTACCAAAAGTAGTCTGAGAGAACACTTCCAACAAATCCATTGGCAAGTACCACTTCGTCCATTCTAAGAGAATGGGGAACAGTAAACTTAGGTTCAACTCCTATGGCTGACAATGGCCAGACTGAGAAAAGTAGAGGGAAATTAGCAATTTAGTTTAGAACACAAAATCCAAGTTAAATGAACACATAAAAAGGAGTGGACTCAAAGAACCTTAATAACTATAGTATATAGAGTCATTGCTAGTTGAAAAACTTACTAAGCCACCATAGTGATAGAAGGGTAAACAATCCAATATATCCAAACAGCTTTTGCACATCAATCCGTTCTCCTTCTTCACCACAAACCTTTTTAAGAATAACTGCGAAGGCATTAAGGTAAAAGAAGCAAATCATCATTTGTTTATATTATCTGAGAAATACAAAGAGAAAAAGAACATGACCAAAAAGCTAAGACATTGCCTAACCTGTAAATAGACCATATGACATGGCTGAGAGAAGTCCAAAAAGATCGCCACCAAGAGAGCGCTGTCCATTGCTGAACACAAATATCAACTGTCAACGCCCAAAAAATAGTATTACAGAGAGCAAGAAGCTGATGATACATGAAAGACTACAAATTGATTCCTTAATGTTCAGCATATGACGAAAATAATTAGCAAGCTTTTACACAGATTTTCTGATTCCTCTGGTCTCTATAATATAATGGATGAAACTTACATTAATACACAAATGAAACGGGGAGAGAGATTTCTCAAAAATGTGATACAGGACAAAGAGGGATCATTTATGCTAGAGATATGAAGAAATTCATAAGTTCCCACCTAAAATCTTATGCCTTTTAAGCAATCCACTCCCTATATGAGAAAAGAAATTAAAGCAGTCATGGACCAAATTTCACAGGTGAGCCTGTCCCCTAAGATCTCAAATCTTTTTGGACAAGAAGCATAAAGGGATGGCCTTCCCCCAAAGGGTTATCTCAGGGATCAATTTCAAGTCCTCTCACTCCTTGAGAAATGAAATTCATTTCCACAGCACCAGGTTCACATCTTCTGGTCTATCTTAGCTTTCTTGGTCTTTGATATGATACTAAAGGAATAAATAATTAACTTAGTATGAATAGCCCTTAAGATTTTGTGTTCAGCCAAATAAGACATTTTCAAATTTGAAATGTTTCTTACTGAAAACAAAACTTTATTTCATACTTTATTTTCTATGCATCAATGTGGTATTAGACTTCAGTTTCAAAAATCTGGAAGTGTGATGGCTGCAGTTCACACTTGATTGGGGTGAGTTCAACACTTGATTGGGGTGACACAAGAATGTCAAATGTGAATCCTATATTATCCAGATATGGATAGCCAATTTACAGTGGACTGCCCTCCCCTTTTAACAGCCTGGTTTTAAACCCCTAGCACAATTATTTCCACAAAATTTCATTGTTCAAAATATAAAACTTAAATTACTAATCTGGTCTCTCTCTTTATTTAATTAGTTCAATTTAGTTCCTCTATCATTAAAAATTTTAATTTGGTCCCCTAATATTCCAAATTGATGTAATGCTGTCCTTTCCATCCAATTACAAGAAACAACATGAACTTTTCGTGTAGGTGGCACAACAAAAAAGTGACATGTAGTCACCATGAAGGACACCTCTGTTAGAAATGTAAATGGTACTGACAAAAAAACGCAACATTGTATTACTTTTGAATATCAAGGGACCAAATTGAATTTTTTATATTAGAGATACCACATTGAACTAATTAAATTGAGGGACCAAATTCATAAGTTTAGCCAGAACTGCCATTAGTGATACCAATATAGTATATAGAAGAGGTAACAATATAGTGAACATAAAGGTGGCACTTTTATGCAATTGGGAACTGAATGAATAAGACACTATCCAATGTTCTTTATGAAAAAAAATCGTAAATATAAGCAATTTGGATTGAGGAACTTACAGTTTGTTAACAAGCTTAGACAGTATATAATGAAAAAGAACTACTTCTACTACCTAATGCTTAATTTTGTTATCATTTAAAATTGAAAAAAGAAAATGCATAATGAAGGTGGTTTATCTAAAGCAATATGAAAGGCTTACGAAGGATTTGATAGCGCGTCATCTCTAGCCCATGTTTTCCCCAGAGTTGTCATCACAACCCCAGCCATGCTGACCAAGACAGCAACTACTTTCGCTATATTTAAACTCTCTTGGCCCATAAGCACACCAATGAAGAGAGTGAAGAGTCCTGAAGTAGATGACAACACTGTTGTGCTTGCAACACTTGTTCGTGCAAGGGCAGCATTTGATAGATACTGAAAGCAACACAAAAAGAATTTTAGAAAATAACACCACTATACAACATTCAAACCATCAAAACTCTCCATGAGCTATTAATAAAACCAAGATGTCAACTTTATGTGATATCAAATTTATCTATCTAGTGATCTAACCACTGCAGATGTGTTGGCATCCCAATCAAATATGACTAAATTACAATACATAAGTAGGGTGCAACTGTCACCCTGTAAGTCAGTTTTGTAAGATTTAGTCACTTTCGTAAGATGGTGTCAAAGCTTATTAATGATCTATCCTACAGAAGTTTGTTAGACCTATTGTATCGTCTAATATGGCCAAATCAAGACATGATAGAATTTTTGAAAAGTGTGTAGGTATTCATGTATTTCATAATAGTAGGGAGCTCATGGGCCAGTTAAAAGATATAATCACATAAGTTAGTTGAAGCCATGATTTGGTTCTGCTTACAAACTCCAGATATAAATTTTAAGTTACCTACCTCTGTTATAAACCAGATAGGTGCGATGTAAAATCCATAAGTAGCAATTTCTCTGGTAGTAAGTTCTTTGTCTGCCTTTGTTGCATTAGCATCATTATATTTAGTCACCAATGGCACTGCTTCTTCATGTAATGAGAGGTCTGCATCACTATCTTTTCGAGTCACACTCGCCAATTCCACTTCAGAGTTCTTTTGCCCTCCATTGCCCTTGTGAGGAGACGTACTCCGGATAGAAAACTCTTCCCCAACTTTTACAATTTTTGCAGTTTTAGAAGATCGGTGTTTAAATAACTTATAAAACCAGTCCTTAATGAAAGCAATTGGGAGGTACACTACCATAAGAGAAGCTCCAAGATATGTCACTGCAAATGGCTGCTTGTAAACTATAAAAATATCCTGCACAAAAGAGAAGCATTCTTACATACAAAGCTTTTTGGATGGTGGTACACTGCATGTAACTGATCTCCAATAAAAAGAATTTCAAATTTTAACAGTTTCAACAAAAAATAATTGACCAGGCGTAGATAAGGATTCAGAAATAAAAATTCTATAAAATAGAAGCAAACTTAAAATAAAAAATCTTCAAGCATACTTGTCAATGCATAATATCCTCTGATCAACATATTTAAATTCAAGATCATAAAATATAACCGGAATAGTGGTCCCCTCAGCGACACATTCAAATGCAGGTCTGCAATTTTCATAAATTCAAATCCAAGAGGACTGCATGGTTTTAGGCTAGCTATTCTTTGCAAACAAATTATTCTTGCCAATGGAACTTCCAATCTCACCTAGAGATTTCTATATTGGCATGTGAAGTTTCAACTTCAAGTAGTGTATCAATGCAAAGGTTGATCTTAGGATTTAGGAACCTTCAAAATCAAGGCACATTATGCCAACACATCATCCTAATTGATGTGAAAACATCCTCCTAATTATTAGTAGTGCTTTTTGACAGAAGGTCCTACTTTTCCTTTTTTGTTTCACATGGGTATTATCCTTGAGAAACAATCTTGTTTGAAAAACTATTGGACACTAAACGAGGTCACCTCTCTCAGCAGGGATTTGAACGGTGGTTGATCACGTTATAACCTTAGACCAAACTCCGATGGTACAGAAGGTCCTATACCTATATACCAAGACAACAACCCCACAATTATTTAAGGAGAAAAGACATAATTTTCACCTAATGGAAAAGTACACATAGCCACGAACAACAACAAAGAAGTACCCACAAGGTGAGGAAACATACACACATATCCACATTTACCAAAAAGCATTCAGCCCAGACTTGAAACAAAAAATCCAATCAAAACATGCCTAAAGCTTGAAAAAGGGTAGATTTTAGAAGCATAGAATTGGCAAAACTTTACCTGGGTGACTTCAGCAGAGGTGACCCATATGATAACCACAGTAAGAATGAGGAACAACCCTGCCTTGTATCTCCACCCCATAACAAAACAACTATACCCAGATGAAAAAAGCTACAGGAATTGCAGAGATCCACACGTTTCTGCCTCTGCTAGATCCCAGAATCACCCTTCAACACACCAATTTGCCAATTCCATCACAAGAACAACATCACGGGGAAGCACAAGGCTCAACCTTGGTCACAAAATTGCGTGAGAAGACTCTGCAGGAAGGTTGGAGATTCTAACAACGACAGAAAAGGCGTGGAAAATGAGTGGAAAAATGAAACAACATATGACAGAATGTAAGTATCAACGTTAAGTTTTGGTTAATGAGAATTGTCTCAACGCAATTCTCAAACATAAACTTGTGAAAATGCCTTTTTATTTATTGCATCTCCCTTTCTTTCCTACTATTTTTCATTCTTGTGCCACCCTTTTGAATTCTGTGAATGCTTTCTCGTGTTACAATTTTTGGGCATGTGCTTCCTTTCTAAACCATAAAATTTTGAGTAACGCCATTTTTCTAAGAACCGGAAAAATTGTATGTATAAATAGAAACTGAATAAACTATAATAATTCACTTTTTCAGTAGGAATCATCAATTATCCATGGACTTATTAGGACCAAAAAAATTAGAATATTTATTTATCGAAAAGATAAAGTTTTAAAAGCTTAAATACTTTCCCAATTAAAAAATTAAATGATTTGGTTAGCTTAAATTCAATCCATTTAAATTATTCATAAAACTTGTTCGTTTTTTTCTAGCGATACAAGTACGAAAATAATCATCAATTTTGGTTGGCACATGATAGTGCCTTGCATAAAAAAAAAGCACTAAAATAATGCAACCTTCCCACTTTCTTAGTATTTAAATCTGTAATCTCAACCTAACTTAAGTGATAGAAGAATATTTTTTTTTATTACAAGAAATTGGGATGTGAATGAAGTGGACTAACCTAAGTTGGACTTGAAAATGATTGTGTTAGTTAATAAGTCATTAAGGTGTTGACAAATCAACTATTAACAAAATAGTGAACAATTCATCTTCCTTCCCTTACTTTTTAAATGTCAGAATTCTATTTCTATTTATAGTTATTTTTTTTAATTTTAAGATAATATTAGTTATTTTTTTATCACATGTCTATTTTAGTTGAATATAAAATATTGTATTTATTATTTATGAATAAAAATCTCAAGGGAACATATAAAACGATAAATAAAATAACAGAATTATTGAAAATATTGGAAATGGTAGTTAAGGTGGCATTATATCGTTATCAGAAAGGTTATGGAGTAATGACATAAGATAGAGACAGGCATTTGTTTATGTAAGAGCCTGGTCATGGCCCATTTCTTTTGTTTTTTTGTCTTTGTTTTTTTGCTTTTTGTTTTTGTTTTTTCTGTCTTCTTCTTATTCACACATGTTCTTTTCTCTTTCTAACTCTCTCCCTTCTAAACTAATTTTGTTTCATTTGTTACTTCATTTTTTATTCTTTTCAAGGAGAGTTCCTATAATAAGTATAGAACAATTTTGTTGGAACATAATTGAATATAGAGTAAGTTCATTTGTTTCGTAATATCTCTCTACTCTTTTGATTCTTTAGTTTAATCATTGATTTGTGTTTTGATAATTTTCATTAGGTTTTATAAAAGTGTTGTTGCATTCTATATTTTATCTTGGGACATAATAAATTTCTAGATAAGGAAATCTATTCTAAAATTTAATCTCATTTAGATAGAATTGTTGATTTAGATAGAATTGTTGATTATGTAATTGGGAGTAAGTAGATTAATGAGTTAGCATTTATATGGTATTTGACTTAAAAATTGAAATAGAGTCCAGATGTTCAATTTGAGTTATATTGACTATAATATGAAATATGGAAATTGATGCATTTAAACTTGTAGAATGATTAAACTAGGTAGTTAAAAATTGAACTTATGGATTCTGAAAATTTTCACATTGTCTTAAATGAAATTTCACTCTACGAATCTTATAGGACCATGATTCCTTCTACACTTGATATGTCTAGTGGATTTTGGACATGGTTAGCAGATTCTTTGAAACCTATATACTTGATAATATATTAAAGTTGATTCATAAATTTATTAGATTATATCACATTCTTTAGAAGATATATCTAGTTGCTTATGAAATTGTTTTACTTCCTTATCTTACTAGACTATATAAGGTGTTTCATGTATTCTAGTTAAAGAAATACATATTAGATCTAACTCATGTATTTAGAACCTAATAAAATTTATATAAAAAAAGATTTATCTTATGATGTAAGATTGGTAAGAGTTAAAGACCATAAAATGACACAACTTATAGGGAGAGATATCAATATGATTAAATTGTTTTAGGATTTAAAGATTGATGATTTTACAAGTGATGTAAAAGCTTGGATGACCCAACTTATTTGAGATAAATGCCCATTGTTGAGAGATACATAAAAAAATCTTAAAATGATAAATTAAAAATGAATATCATTTGAAAGATTTTATTAGTGAAAAATATATTGATTAAGTTTTATTCACGACAATGTTAAGATTTGAACCAATACAAATTTTTAAGATTCGATACGATAAAAAATATTAAAATATGTGTAATGTTTTATATTTTTTTATTATTACCTACTATATTTTATAAATTAATTTTTATATATGATAAACAAGACTTATTAGTTCTTTTAAGTTTGTGAACCTAATAAGACTTATTAATTCTTTTGAGTTATTGACTTTTATGGATTAAATACTTATAAATCAGGTTTGGTAAACATGACTTTTAAGTCAGACTTCTAAAACAACTAGAAGTAAATAGAGACCTATAATATAAATAAATAGGTGAGAGTCATATGAAGTAAAAACTATAAAATAAACAACTTTAAATTCATGAAAACCTAACTTAATCAAACTTGTTTTCACCCCTAATCTTCAACCATTTTACTAATGTTTGAACGAGGAGTGGGCATGACATTACCATTCTATACATCATTATGGATTGTATTAATTGTTTGGGTAGGATGGTTTTATTGACCAAGATAATGTGATGGCCTAAGTGTAGTAGGCTTTGAATTTTTTGTGCAAGATTCTCACCCTATTATTCCTTATCAACATTTGATATTTCAGAGCATACCATTCTTTCTTTCTTTTCCCACTACATACCATATGCAGTGTTGCATGCGCCTGCAAATCGGTTCATATATGTAAGTAGCTACTTCTTAGTTGCTTTCTTCTTTTTTACCCTCTATAAACTAGACTGCACTCTTTCTTCTTATATTAAATCTGTTACTAGCTGTTGAATTTAGCTACACGGACCCTTCCCTCCCTTGTTAGGACAATTTATAAGAAATTTTAAAATTGTCCAATTATCGACTTTAGACATTCCAATTGAATCGGAATTTATGACCAACATACAAGTCTCTATATGCAAAACTCCCCCACCCAAGAACAGGACAATAGGACACACAAACTCCTAGACAAAAATCATCATTATAAAACAACGAAAACTATTCAGCAGGATTAATTATTAAATTCTTAATTCTTTTGACTTAGAAAACAGATTTGAGAGAATAAATTTAAATATATTTAAGTGAATTGTACTAGATAATAAAATTATTTAAATTAATAAATAAATAATAAGATTTGAAAAAATTTAAAAAAGATATTTATAAAAGTTTATAAATAAAGTGATTGACATAAATTAGTTTTAAATTATTTTTAATGAACAAAATTTTGTAATTACATTTTAAACTTAGATTTAAAAATAATTAAAATAATATATTTTTAATTTAGTTAATTTTAATAATTTTAGTAATTTTAGTAATTTTGTATACTAAACTTACAAAAATATTATTATTATACTAAAATAATATTATTATAAATAATTATATTAATTTTTATTATCTTACATTTATATTATTATTATTACAATTAATTATATTATTAAATATTATTTTTTATTATATATTAAATTTAAAATATATAATTAAGAGTTATTTTGTAATTTTAAAAGTGTTGTGCTGATAATCCTTTCAAATCTCTTTGAAAGAAAGACTATCTCCTGCAAATGTTGACTCATCTATCATCATTAATCACTTAAACCAAATACTTGTAATTTTGGACAACTCGTCGTCTACTGCAGTGGATCCGCTATCCACTCACATCTTCTCATCCAAACACAAAAGAAATATTATTTTAAACAAACCAAATCAACAACTTTATTACACAATTTGGTTTAAGCCAAATAGCGCTTGATATGAAAAATAATAATTTTATAAAATTAATTATAATTAATTTAAATTATATATTAATTTTAATCTACGACACTAACTTAAATAAAAATAAATAAAATTCGTGTGTCAATGGTCAACGTTAAATTAAATTTATATATTTTTAATATTTATTTCAGTTAATGTGAACTTAATTAATAGTAATTCTAACATTAATACAAATATTTTTATTTATTAAAAAGTTTAAAAAATTATTTTAATTTAAAATTACTTAAATCAATTATATTAATATCTAATATTAAATATCTGCTGTTACTTGGCAACTAATTTTTCATACTTTTGTAATAAGCATCAATTTAATCAATGTATACGTTTTATATAATATAAAATTAAATTTAAAAAATTTTAAACCTTTTTAAAATTTAAAATGAAATGTTAATATTTTGTATTGCATTATAGTCAACTTAACTGACATTAATAAACATTGTATTTTGACTGATGCTATTGTTTAGAAGCTAATTTCATATTTTTTTATAGTATTTATTATGAAAATAAAGAGATAAAAATTGAACAAATAATATGAGGAAGAAAATATTCTTTCTGTGTTTTTTTATGTATTGATAAAAGACAAAGAGAATATATACAAATACTGTACTCATTCTAAGTATATAGTTAAAGAAAGAAAATAAATAAAAATATTACAACCTCATACTATCATAAAACACAAAATAAATATAATTGATGATAATTTGATTCTTGTCATAAAATAATAAAGACAAAATCAAATAATTAATATTTATTTCCTTCTAACAATTGATTCTAAAATAAAATGCACATAATTGATATTAGTTTCTTATTATGCTTCTATCCATATTCTCTGAAAATCCAAAGTTATTGGGGAGCAAATATTAGCAAATATTGATGAGACCTAGCTTGAAATAAATATTCTTGAAAGACATAGACTTTGGTGCTAGTTGCAATGTGGTGGAAATGAGAAGTAAATGGATGAGATCTTTCTCTCATTTTTCTCTAACAATGTAACAATCTATTTCTATATGATTTGGTACGCTCGCTCATGAAACACTGAATTTGCTGCAATGTATCTTGTTGAGTCATTGTCACAATATAATGACTGGTACAAAGGAACTTTCAAATCTTGAAGAAGATAGACTAGTCATCTAATTTCACATGTAACAGTGGTCATTGCCTTATATTTAGCTTCACAGGAACTCTTTGATATTGTTTCTTGCTTCTTCTTTGATTTCTAAGATATAAGGGAATTTTCAAGATACACACTAAAACCGGTCATTGATTGTCCAGGTGTCCCAATTACTATCACAAAAAATTTTTAGATTGACAGAATTGCTGGAAGAGAAAAGTAAGCCAAGACTTGGAACTCCTTTTTCATTTTTTGTTCATCTCTTTATTTTCATAATTTCATAATATAGTATCATAGTCTATCCTAACAAGGTTGTTGAACCTATCGGGCCATTCCTTATTGAGTCGTTATCGGACCACCCTTATATATAAGTTTCACGAGATCTTTTAATAGTTTATAAATGGGTGCAAACCTCACCTTACAAGCCAGTTTTGTAAGGTTGAGTTAGGTTTAATGTTCACTTCTTAAAATAATATTCAATTTTTAACTAACTTAAAGTAACTTCTAATTATCTTTATGAAAATATATTCATTTATTTCCTTTATGAAAACTATACTTTTTAAGATCATGAAGTCCAATTTTGTGAATCAATTGTTTTGAAAACTTCTTCCTCGTAAATATTTTGTAGACAAGTATGTTAGATTATTTATATGAGTAAAATTTCTATATTTCTGTACCACCATTATTTTAAAGATCATGAGTGGAATTTTTTTATGAATATGTTTTGTTTTATATCCTTAATTTATCCTTCTTTTAATTAAATAATACATACATTATTGTCTTCGTATATAATCGTTGATATTATTTTTTATGAGATATATCATAGGTTTCTCATACATTTGAATAAGGAAAATGATACTTTGACACTGGTTTTTCTCTTACCTCCATTTGACACTCCGACGTGGCAGTGTCGTCCCGCGTGACAAAGAAAGAGAAACAAATATGGTTTTCTGCTTACGTGGTTCATGTTTGTCTTTTTGCAAAGGGTGTCTTTTGTCATTTGCAATCTGAAAAATGCAAGGCAATTTGAGAGGGAAAAGCAGATCTCATTTTCTCATTGCACTCATTAACCCCGCATGCTCTGAAGGAGAGAGAACAGAGAAAACAGCAAGATTTGCGTTCCTTCTGTAAGATTCACGTTCCTTCTGCAAGATTCGCCTTCCTTTTGCAAGATTGGCGTTCCTTTTGCCCACCGTCAAAGCTTTACCGTTTGCATTGGTGGTATTGACCCTAAACCCTAAGGTTTTTTGGTGTGAAACATGCTTGTTGTGTGTCGATGTTTGCTTCGTTTAGGGTTTAAGGTTTGTTCATATGATTTGGTTTTGCTTGCTAGTTATGCATGTATGCGAAAAATGAGATCTTGCTGTGTTCTGCGTTGCTGGTGTCGATGTTTGCTTCGTTTACGGTTTAGGGTTTATTCACATGGTTTGATCTTGCTTTCTGGTTATGCCTGTACACGAAAAAAAATGGTTTGTCGATGTGTTCTGGGTTGATGGTGTCGATGTTTGCTTCGTTTACGGTTTAGGGTTTATTCACATAGTTTGATCTTGCTTTCTGGTTATGCCTGTACGCGAAAAAAAATTGTTTCTTGATGTCTTCTGGGTTGATAGTGTCGACATTTGATTCGTTTATGGTCATGGGTTTGTTCACATCGTGTATGTTCCAAAACTAGACACAGCGAACCACTTAGGTGAACTGAGCTAACCACTTAGTGCTTTCACCCCTCAAACAAATCTGTGTGTTCCAAAAGTACACACAGCGAACCACTTATTTGAACTGAGCGAACCACTTAGACATTCCACCCTTGAGACCCATGTGTGTGTTTCAAAAGTACACACAGCGAACCACTTATTTGAACTGAGCAAACCACTTAGACATTTCACCTCTGAGACCTATGTGTGTGTTCCAAAAGTACACACAACGAACCACTTATTTGAACTGAGCGAACCACTTAAACTTTCCACCCTTGAGACACATGTCTGTGTTCCAAAAGTACACACAGCGAACCACTTATTTGAACTGAGCGAACCACTTAAACATTCCACCCTTGAGACACATGTCTGTGTTCCAAAATTACACATAGCGAACCACTTATCTGAACTGAGCGAACCACTTAGACATTTCACCCCTGAGACACATGTTTGTGTTCCAAAAGTACACACAGCGAATCACTTATTTGAACTGAGTGAACCACTTAGACATTTCACCCCTGAGACCTATATGTGTGTTTCAAAAGTACACACAGCGAACCACTTATTTGAACTGAGCGAACAACTTAGACATTCCACCCCTGAGACGCATGTTTGTGTTCCAAAATTATATACAGCCAACCACTTATCTGAACTGAGGTAACCACTTAGTGCTTTCACCCCTCAAACAAATCTGTATGTTCCAAAATTGCACACAACGAACCACTTAGGTGAACTGAGGTAACCACTTAGTGCTTTCACCCCTCAAACAAATCTGTGTTCCAAAAGTACACACAGCGAACCACTTATTTGAACTGAGCGAACCACTTAGACATTTCACCCCTGAGACACATGTTCGTGTTCCAAAAGTACACACAGCGAACCACTTATTTGAACTGAGCGAACCACTTAGACATTCCACCCCTGAGACGCATGTTTGTGTTCCAAAATTACACACAGCGAACCACTTATCTGAACTGAGGTAACCACTTAGTGCTTTCATCCCTCAAAGAAATCTGTGTGTTCCAAAATTGCACACAGCGAACCACTTACTTGAACTGAGGTAACCACTTAGTGCTTTCACCCCTCAAACAAATCTGTGTGTTCCAAAATTGCACACAGCGAACCACTTAAGTGAACTAAGGTAAGCATTAAAACTATATTGTCGTCTGGTGGTACACGCTTGACCTTACTGGCTTGTGTTGTGAAGACAGTTAAACCAAATGGTCTTGGAGACCTGTCAATAACGGTTAAGGTACATCATGTGGGGAATTTGGTAGGTTGACTTAATACTAAATTGAAGATATTTAAACACTATTTTTTCAATCAATGCAGGACCCAACAGGAACTGCGAAGGCTAGTGTGCACAAGAAGATTCTCCAACATCCTGAATGTCGTTGTGACATTGAAGTTGGATGTGTCTTAATACTAAAAAATGTAATGTTTTACCTAAACCTACTTATGACCAATGGTGTTATCTGTGCTTCAATTGAATAAGTTATTTGATTTTAGGTTGTTGTGTTAAGCCCAAACAGGTTGAAGTTGTTCAACACAAACAAGTTGAACTTCTACTTAAATATAACACAACAAAATGTTGTGAAGGTAATTTCATATTCTCATACGTTATGAATATATAAAATAAGGACAATGTTGACCCACCCGAACAACTGCAATCTTGTAAAATGATATGGTTTTTAGGTCTTCAGATGTAATAGTTGTGAGCCCACAGACGAACTGATGCGTGCTTCGAAGCCAATCGTAATAGAAGAACCATTAATAGGTAAACAACCATCGTATTGTCCCTTGACAGTCTATGAGAACATTGAACACACATTAACCATAATGTGTATTTGCAGATCCAAACATCATGTAAATGTCGGATGCAGCTCCCACAGCCAATGACGGCTAAGGATAACAATGACATGCGATCGAATTCCATGTGTTTAATGTCACCATACTGTATTTACAGATGTCAATTAATAATTTAGACACCACATTTGAATTAGATCAAAGTGACAATTTATTTGTTTTTTGCTAAATTAATGTATCATGTTTGTGTGCTTTGTTGTTGCGAACATCTGAATACCCAGTGTAAATGACTTGACATCGTAGTGGTTCGCTCATTTAGTATAAGTGGTTTGCCAAGTTCAGAAGTGCGACACCTATATTCAACCCCTACTTGTCTAGTCATTCATTCATCCATCCTTGTCTTCTATGTGGTTCGCTCAGTTAGTATAAGTGGTTCGTCACGTTCACATGTCCGACACCCATATTAAACCCCTGCATGTCCACTCATTCATCCATCCTTCTCTATGTGGTTCGCTCAGTTAGTATAAGTGGTTTGCCACGTTCAGAAGTGCGACACCTATATTCAACCCCTGCATGTCCAGTCATTCATTCATCCATCTTTGTCTTCTATGTGGTTCGCTCCGTTAGTATAAATGGTTTGTCACGTTCACAAGTCTGACACCTACATTAAACCCCTGCATGTCCACCTCATTCATCCATCCTTCTCTATGTGGTTCGCTCCGTTAGTATAAGTGGTTTGCCACGTTCAGAAGTGCGACACCTATATTCAACCCCTGCATGTCTAGTCATTCATTCATCCATCCTTGTCTTCTATGTGGTTCGCTCAGTTAGTATAAGTGGTTCGCCACATTCACATGTTCGACACCCATATTAAACCCCTGCATGTCCACCCATTCATCCATCCTTCTCTATGTGGTTCGCTCAGTTAATATAAGTGGTTTGCCATGTTTAGAAGTGCAACACCTATATTCAACCCCTGCATGTCCAGTCATTCATCCATCCATCCTTGTCTTCTATGTGGTTTGCTCTGTTAGTATAAATGGTTTGTCACATTTACAAGTCCGACACCTACATTAAACCCCTGCATGTCCACCCTATTCATCCATCCTTCTCTATGTGGTTCACTCCATTAGTATAAGTGGTTTGCCACGTTCAGAAGTGTGATACCTATATTCAACTCCTGCATGTTCAGTCATTCATTCATCCAACCTTGTCTTCTATGTAGTTCACTCAGTTAGTATAAGTGGTTTGCCACGTTCACAAGTGCGACACCTATATTCAACCCCTGCATGTGCAGTCATTCATTCATCCATCCTTGTTTTCTATGTAGTTCGCTCCGTTAGTATAAGTGGTTTGCCACGTTTACAAGTGCGACACCTATATTTAACACCTGCATGTCTAGTCATTCATTCATCCATCCTTGTCTTTTATGTGGTTCACTCCGTTAGTATAAGTGGTTTGTCACGTTCACAAGTCCGACACCTACATTAAACCCCTGCATGTCCACTCATTCATCCATCCTTGTCTTCTGTGGTTCGCTTAGTTAGTATAAATGGTTTGTCACGTTCACAAGTCCGACACCTACATTAAACCCCTACATGTCCACCTCATTCATCCATCCTTCTCTATGTGGTTAGCTCAGTTAGTATAACTGGTTTGCCACGTTCACATGTCCGACACCCATATTCAACCCCTGCCTGTCCATTCATCCACCCTCAGCAAGGTGGTTCGCTATGTAAATGTATGTGGTTCGTTGGGTACAAGTTTTGGAAAGAATTATTTAATTTAGAATATTTCACAACCAATTCATTATGAACGAACATTATAAGCCAACTAAGTACATTGACCAACGAAATAACAACATTGTTTCCTTTACAATATACACTTGAATTAACTATTAATCTTTGACAGCACATTCGTTCGATGAATGTTATCGTCATGGGTGACCCATCTGCCAACTAACTCTTCCCTGAAATGTTGAATTTCTTTCTAAAAATAACAATAAACACATCAATTTGTACATTAGATAAATCAACCAACGACATCAATGTCGTAATAAAAGATCAATACAAACCGTTAAGTATTTTGGCATTGATTGGCCGTCAAACCTACGAACACCGTCCTGCATCTCCATGTATTTAATGACAAGTAAACCACAGTCATGGTTGGATATTGTCAACCAACATCAATCAATACAAATACAATTGCTACACTTATGTAAGAAAAATATTAACTAATTCATTTAAATTTACCAGTTTTGTTGTAAGGGTACGTCATACTCGATGATTTTTAAGGGAATGAAATTTTTTATTTCAACTTTCTCCACCAATGCAAACAATAACTCAAGGCGGTATGCCTGCCACCATTAACAAACGATTAATAACATATAACATGTCCTAAAAAAGGGTCATTTGTCATGCAATTCATTCATCCGCAACGAAGAGTTCATGAACTTACCACTGCCTTGTCAATGACCTAGCGACTCCTATTTTTATGTCCAAGAGAATTAAGAACATATATCTGTCTGTTGCGACAGTTCACGGCGTAACACCACCAATGATCTTCATTAACTGATGGGACAAAAATCTACAATAAAAACAAATCATACATTTCACCAACTTGTTTAATATTCAACAATTTATTGGGTATTGGGGATACCAACTTACAAATTGGGCACGGAGAATATGTTCCAGACGACGGAGTATTCGTCGTGGGAAGAATGATTCATAATCTTTGTACTCCCAAACACGCATTTCTGGTACTATGCTGTTTCCCCTCACATTCTGTTTCTTGATGTCTTCAATAACTGCAGTCTACAGAAAATTAAATTCAACAATACGTCTTACACTGAAATTTAAAAAAAAATAACAGTTTCACATATCGTAAAGAACAGATTCAGGCAGATCCGTTTAATCACTCTTGAAGTTTTTAATTGTTCATACATTAACATACTGGTTACAAATAACATAACCTGCAAAGACGTTACAATTAAAATACTGGTCAAAAATTAATTGTATAATTTGACCTTACATCAAATTATAAAATGAAGCAAAGAAAATGGCTTTACCATGTTATCCAATTTCGCTCGAGGCTTCAGCGACATAAGGTCACCTTTGGTAAGCACATAGCC
>Ga0209489_104594_pt1 | contig 25226 bp, 13 predicted proteins | sample SiratrowhiteBW_FD_187527 | JGI IMG/M metagenome (GOLD analysis project Ga0209489, IMG submission 187527) | Root nodule microbial communities of legume samples collected from California, USA - Siratro white BW (SPAdes) (version 2) | ecosystem: Host-associated > Plants > Roots > Nodule | place...
TATATATATATATATATATATATATATATATATATATATATATATATATATATATATATATATGTGTATATATATGTATATATATGTATATGTGTGGTAGCACCTCCCCCACCTGACCATCCCTTGTGCAGTTCACATGTCTGCATGTGGGACTCTCCATTCCTCATATTCTCTCCCCGGCCGACATGGCCAGCAAAACCATTGTGAAAACCAAAAACACCTCAATCAGAAATTTGAACATTTTGGCATTAAAAATTGAGGAATTCATGTTTCTAGAGCCATACCATTATCCCAAGTTAATTGAGTGGTTCTTGTTTTCCACTTTTGCTGCATTTTCAATCTTATGGTTCACATATATACTTCACACCTAGCTAGCTAACATCCCTATAGAACCTACATAAACAAAATTTTAATCCTATATGTCCACTGAGAATTTAATTTCCTTAAAAAGATTTAAAAAATATATATTTATTTCTTGTCCTGATGGTATGAAAATGTCATGTTTCATTTTTTTAAGAAGATTCTTATTATTAGTTAATTCTTCTCCACGTCATACATGCATTTGTAAATTGCAGAAAAAAAGGAAAATAACTGATGTGATAATTAACATTACATGATTAACAAACTAGATAACTATTCATGTTCAGACTTCTTTAGTAGTTTTAAGAAAATAGTTAATTTTTTCTTATGATTCTCTTAATGTCACAGAAAAAGTATAATTAGATCTAATGGTCATGATCTTTTAAATACTAAATATGAAAGACATAAAAACTTGTTTCATCAAATATTTTTTGTCAATCGATCATGAATTATTATACTGGATCGATCTACCTATTCAGTTTAATAACTTCTAAAAGTAGCTAAAGATAAAACAAAATTTATGCAATTTTATATGAATAAGTGGTGCTTTTTTTTTTGAAAACTAAATATAAAACAAATTATGGTTGGATAGTTTTTAGTTCTTGAAAAGTTGTGTACTGAATAGAAATGATCATTGAGTAATATATTTGAAAGAAAAAAAACTTTATTTTGTATTAAAAGAAATGAGGAGAAATATGCATTTTACACCAACCACAGCACCCCACGTGACATGATGTTTGACCATCCTCGTCATGCTTTGACCAACACTAATTAGTAATTACAACAACTTGATTGCGGTGCTGTATCTTATCTTTTAATAATTAATTTGACTGCATTAATAATTAATTTGACTGCATATAAAAATTAGAATAAGAAAAACGCTGAATTTGTGGTGTGCACAGAGAGACAGGGTCCTCAGAGAACAACATCACAGGCTCCAATTTTCTGCGTACGTGCCATCAAAAAGAGGCAAAATACTTGGTTCACATTCACTCTAAATAGACCTACATATGCCCAACCTAAAAAATATGCTCCATCTACTTTTTACACTAATTTTGCTTACCAATGATAATCATACTTACAACCATGTGATTGCAAAGTTTTTTGACCAGTCAAATAATCTTCAAAAATGCTTGTTTCCAAATCATTAGATTCCTTCTTCGTGACCATTTCATATCACACCTTTTTCAAATTTTTTCTTCCTTTCATTTTTCTCTTAGAGTCATATATTTTAACTGCATTGTGTAAACTACAGTACTAAGAGCGGCGAGATCTAATAAAGTATTAATACAAAATGAATAACAAATCAATTCCCTCACATGATAAGTTAAGCATGAGCCCCCCTTTGAAGATTTTAAATTCAGACAAAACTTTCAAATCCAAAAAATATTTTTTCACTGTTCTAACCACTGCTCTAGCTACGTACGTAGTTGCAATACCATGTGCCTGTGAATTTCAGCCCTTTAATGAATAAATAAATAACTTGATGAGAACAATAATATATGGTTGTTGTTTAAACTAGTGGCTGTGATGGTCACAATTCTGCAAGACCCACTTGCAGACACATTTTTCTTTCAATAAGCAATAGACAAAAATGGGAAACTATATACTTATAAATTACTTATATACATATATCTAGATTGATAAAAGGGAGAAAAAGATACTTTAGCACCGAATCCATGGACATGAAGCAGAGTATAAAGTGGTGTGTTATTTCGATGATCATAAGATTGACCATATCAGCCACTTGTCAACTAAGCATCCCCTCTCCTTTCCTACAAAAACTTTGAAGAAGAAAAAAGGGATGAAAGGTTATGATTAAAGGAATATCTTGGATGATTTTAATTTTTTTTATACCTAAATTCAAAACTAATTTCAGTGGTGAGAATTGACAAACAAGAGTCACGTTCATACTAATAAGATGTGGATGATGGATACTAGTCTCTTAATGTACTCTTTAAGCCTTATAATTTAAACACATTTTTGTACTACCAAGGAGATGCAGAGCACTGTCATCCATGTGCACATTTTTCCGCTGAAGGAAAAGCATCTTTAACTGCAAATTAGGCACACTCTAAAAATCAACAAACTTAGAAGGCTCCATATAAATAAAAACTCAGGATGCTCGCAACTGTTTCTTTGAACAAATCAAAAACAGTGGAAAAATATCAGAGAAACTGAATAAAAATCAGTGAAAAGAAAAAAAATACATTGGTGGAGTATAACAGGCACAACCCCTCCACATGAGAACCAGCTAACATTTTGTCTACAGGGTATGATTTTAATAAGTGACTGCCCCTTTTGGAACCGTACAAGATGTGTGTCTCCAAAGAGAATCATAGCATATCCGAGGCGATTTCCATGGACAAATTAGCCCCACCACAGTGAAAAATGTAAATTTTTAAAAGAAGTTGCTCAACATAAAATGTTGTTCTACATGTAAATTTGTATGTATGAGCAGTAGTATTAAGTGGATATGTATGGTATAAGGCTATATAAACAAAGTGCTGACCATAACCTACTAGCAAGCACTAATGATCTCTTTGAACACTTACATATATACACCTATACCTACACAGTCCCACAGTGACTTTCTTCTTTCTTCTCTCTTATCACAATCTTATTTCCTCTTCTTCTTACACACAAAGGATAAGGCTCATAGTGTGGTAGCTACTGTCATCACATTCACAGTTTCTCTGGCTTGTGATGGATGAAAAGAGAAAGACATCAAAGAAGGACACAGGTTCAAGCAGCCAAGCCTCTTCTTCTTCTTCAACAAAGTCATTATTCTCAAGGAGTGCCTCTACTTCAAACTCACCCCTCCTTAGAAGCTTGTCCCAGAAGAATTCTTCATCTTCCTCCAAATGCAACAGCAATCTTTCTAGGAGCTTTTCACAGAAGAACCCTTCCATCGGTCGCAAATGCACCAACATAGCTAAGGAACAGAAAGCACGGTTTTACATAATGAGGCGGTGTGTGGCCATGTTGGTTTGCTGGCACAAGCATGGGGATTAATGAAGGAAGCACACAGATCTTGTACTCAGTTTTTATGGTTCCAACTTGCACAATTTTTTCATTTCTGATCCATGAGATCCTTTTTGGCCCTCTTTGAATACTATAGATTCGATTGTAATTACAAGTTAACTGAGGTGAGTTTTAAGATTTACACATTGCTGGAAATATGTACATCAACTGGACTCCAGATTAATGTTTCTCTTTGGTTTTGTTTCTCTTACATTGTCTAAAACGAACTGCTACTTAAAACTTTCATCTGTTCAATGATGTCTTATGTCTCAAATTCTCCATCTCTCTCTTGTTCTGGAGGAAAGGATTTTAATTTTAGACAGTGCATGTTATTCTCTTTGACTGCTTCAAATAGCAGTTTTTGGATCTGCATTGAAACTGCAAGTTCCATTAAATTCCTTCTCCTTTTCCCCTATATGGAATTTACCAGACCTCACTTTGTTCATTCTTTATTCCTTTGTTTTTGAATTTGATGGCAGTATGATTGTAAAGCTGGAATCTCTCTTTTCCAATCTGTCCCCACTCATCTTAGTTAAAATTTTCATTTTTCATCCAAGATTTAACCTTTCACCACCTTGTCAAAAACCCTTCTCATTAAAATATTATTATTTCTTAGTAGTTAATATTTCATTCAAAGTACAAAAGGTATGAGTATGATTTATTAAATAAATACAAAATTTTATAATTTACATCACTTTTATCCAATAGTAAAAAGAATGTGTTGTCAAATAAAAAAAATATGAATGAAACTATTCAGAAATTTTAATTACTGTTGTATTTTTTAACCCTATTGGGTATATCCTTAGACAGACAAATATGTAAATAATTAAGCACAATTTTATTCAGTTAGAGAATCTTATTTCTAGTGAATTCAATTTTTTTTTATACATGATGTTTATTTAATTGATAAGATATATTTTTAAATAATCATACCTCGTATTGTTAGTTAATTTTTAGCACTTACTTATGTTTTCTCAAAATGATAAATAGAATAGACCTATATATCTAACAGTTCAGAACAGATAGTAACTTTATTAAAATATTAAAAGGAAAACGAAAAGTTCATACACTATTTTAGTAGCATCTGAAAAAATTATAAATTATATATTTTTTAAATTGTCTTATTTTTTTTTATGTTCAGTAGTCAATTTTATGGTAATTAATTCTCAACCATCATTTTTAGAATGTTCAGGTTCTATTCTGTGTCTCTAAAAATGGTGGTTGAATGGTAAAATTTTTCTTAGAGGTCCAAGGTTGTCTAGTAAAATTTTCCTTCAACATTCTTCTACATCACCCAATTTTGATGTTGACACAAGTCTTTATCTCCTTGTCACCTTGTTTGATGTTATAACATGTGACTTGTTGGGTTGTATGTTATTCGATTTTAACCTAAGTTGAAAGCTGCCGATTTCTAGAAAAATATGCATTCCATTTATTTTGTCTTATACTTCTAGGTAGATCGAATCTATAAGTTTCTAAGTTTGTCTTTAAATATCAAACTTTTTTCATCTATCTTTCTCTTTATTCCCCAATTTTCATCTACACCGTGATACCATTTTTTAATTGGTTAATTAATTATGTTTATAATTAACATGAAATATATGAATATGGTGAGAAAAAAATTTGTAACAATTTTTAGAAAACCTAGTGGACTGATAACCCTAATTAGTCCGAAAATAGTATATAGTGATGATAAGTGGCAGTCAAAAGAAGGGATTAAATCAAACAAGATGCATTGCTACATTTGTTAAATGGGCTCGCCATTCGAAGCCCACAAAAATTAGGTTTTTATTTGATTTTTGTTATAACAACATATTATTTATACTGGGCCCAAATTATTAGGGGTTGTTTATAATATATTTGACATGATCATGGCATAAAGATTGCAAGTCTAAAAACATTATTTTTATTAAACTTTTCTCCCTATAATAAATATTGTTAAGGTGTATTATTTAGATCAAATAGTTGCAAACCAAATCACCTTACAAACTATTGTAGTTTTTCTTCCATGATTAGGATAACACTAATGTAGAAAATATCATTTATTCGCACTATGCATAGGAACAAATTTGGTTGTATATAAAAACTTTCTTTTTCTTATTAGCTATAGTCTTTTGTTTAATGATAAGAGATTAGAGTCAGATTACGAATGTGATTTTCTAACACTTTTAACACTTTTTTAAACTAGTAGTAAACATTTGATTTAACACTAGATATATTTATTGAGTTATTTAGGACATAATTTGAATAATTATATATTATTTTTATAATTTGGATATTAACAGTAGGGGGAAAGTATGTTTTTGGTCTTTGTAATTTAAAAACTAATAAATTATTTTTTAAAATATCGCGATCAAAACCAAATTTTATGGAAAGTACAAAAATCAAAAACATATTTTCCCCGTAAATGGTAACACTAAATATTATATTAAGTTCCAATTAATTAAAACATTAGTTTAATAAATATATTGTTAAATTTAAAATAGTTTATGATATATATTTTAATTAATGATTCAATTAACACTTATTATGTATTTATATTAGCATACTATATTTTTGAATTTAATTATTGATGTATTCACAGAAAATAATTATAATTTTATAAGTATGGAGTTAATTAAATTTAGAATGAAATTGGTGAAAGAAATGCATGGGATGGTGTGGTGGTTCTGATAGGCACTGTTATTATCTGTGCAAAGAAATTGAATGATTAGCACAGGCTGGGTCATGTATGGCATGACATTCCACATGTACGAACAAAACAACAAATTACTGACATAGAGACGTTGGACATGAATAACACATGTTTCTCTGCATTTCTTTTATCAGCCTTGTAATTTTTTTATAGATAAAAATATTTTTATCTTATTTAATTTTGTTTATTATATAAAAATAAGATAATTAGATATATTATTTATTATATATTGTATTAAAATTGTGTAGTTTGATATATATATATATATATATATAATACAAATAGTTACTTTTTTTTATTTACATTATATTTTCTTAATTTTTTCCTTCATTTTTTTTCTTTTTTCACTATGCTATTAATTACTGTACACTGAAGAAAAAGTTAAGAAGGTGTGTTATTTTTACTTATCTTATAATTTTTTATTCGATTTATTAATTCTTCATTTTTCTACCATGTGTATTATTCTACATAAACTTAAAAACAACAGTGAAAAGGTATATTTCAGTAGATGTAACAGAGAGAACAAAATCCTAACAAAAGTAATCAAACATAAAAATTTAATTTTATCACACATAAAAAATATTATCCTAGACCTTTTTCAAACCAATAATGGCGTTAGTGTAGAGTTTCTTTCTATATCTCACCATTCTTTCCTCTTACTTTCAGGATGGACTTTTCAAAATATAAAAGACGAATTTCAAAAAATACATTCCAAAATAAATTAGAAGTAAAAAGAAATATGAAATTAGTTGATATATATTTTTTTAAAAAAATTGATCTAACATTTTAAAAAAATTAAGGTACATAAATTGATTTAATTTATGAAAAATTGGTTGATTAATTTCATTTTAATTCTTTTACTTTTTCTTTTATGAGTCTTTATGAAAGCATTTATCCAAATTGAACCTAAGTTCTTTTGAAAAAATAATACTAAAAAGTTTGCGCCTTCGCAATTCATTGCCAATGGATTTATAGTTTTTATTCTCTGTAATTTTTTATGTTAGTTTTTAGCATTTTTAATTATTTGAAAAAATAATTAATTGATTTTGAAGTCACTTTTGTAAAACTTTTGTTTTTATTTTAATATAAGAAAATATTTGTAGCTTTAGTCATCAAAACAAATCATATGTATTTAACTTTCATTTTTCAAACAAAAAAAAATTACTATCATCATTGGCATTCAAATGTCATCCATGTAGTACTACCATACCGTGTTATTAGTTTTTTTTTTCATTGGTGTAATTTTTTTATAAAATTCTTAGAATTATTGGTATTTTTTTTTTAATTTTCATTATCAGTAAATCGTGTTAAATTCAAACTATTTCACGATTTAATTTAATTTAAAATAAAATCGTGTCATTATCTCATTAAATTATATGCACTTTTAATTATTCTGAAATTATTATGATACGATACTATTTCAGTTTAATCTTATTAAACATAAATGTGACACGATGTTATAATTTTTCACGTAATAAAATTGTGAAAACTCAACGCGATTTATCCAAATAAAAATAATTTTTTTCCCATTCTAAAAATTTTGCAAAACAATTTGCACCAGAATAGAAAAATACCGTGTTATTATTGATACTTTTTCTGGCAATTTAAGATTTTATATGTAGAATAAGAAAATTAATAAATATGTTACTAAGAAATTTTTATTGAATAATTTTCTTTTTCCAATAAATATATTACATATTTATCTATTATAAATACGAGTGTCAATGTAATTTATTTTGGAGAAAATTAAAAAAAATGAACAAATAATATTTCATTAAAAATCGAGATCATCAATTAATTTATATTTTCTGAAAAAAAACTAAAACAAATTTCTTAAATAGTGACATAATTTACAACTGGAGGTTATATCTTTGCATGACCAAACTGATGCATGATTTTATTTATTGCATAGGAAAATCCCCACACATTTTGAATAAATAGTACATTAGTAAGGAAATATATATATATATATAGTTGTGCCGTAACCAATATTGTGCATACTTCAAATCAAATATGTTGTATGTTAAGCTAGATGTAATATCACATAAACTCACCTAAGTGCATTTAGGTATTTTAATAGTATTATTTATTCACTTTATTCATCTAATCATATTTATTCATTTTATATTTCATTCATTCTGAGATGTAGTGTAATAATCAAATAAAAAAAATCAAAATTATAATAAATAAAGACCATCCAACGAGTTAAAATTATAGAAGTAAGCTATTATATAGTGATTGTCAACCGTGGCAATCCTTTTTACCAACAATAATTCTATCAATAACAATTAAATAATTGTCATAAAAGAGTTTTTTTTTTTTTTTTGAAAACCCTATTGGCAATAGTCAATTTAATGGCTTTATATTCGCTATCCAATTATTTGTATTTAATTTTAAAGGGGAGACACGTTTATATATTTGTCGGAACATAGGCTAAGAAATTCAATTAAATTTTTTGAACGCATAGCGTAATATACAAGGCAAATTACTACTTAAATTTTGAAAATAAAGTGCATTGAAGGCAATTAGTCATCTTTTACTTCCACATTACATCTATACGTATTATTATTTTATTATTATATAATATTTTATTAAAAAAATGTCAAATGAAAGTAAATACGTATTATTATTTTATTATTATATAATATTTTATTGAAAAAAACTCAAATAAAAAAGTAAATTATGGGAAAAAAACGCAGATAACCTAGAAAAGATAATAATAAAATAAAATCTGAATAGATATTTGTTCCCGAAAATTAAGAATTGAAAGCAACAATTTGTTCATTCCCAACATAGAAATGAAATCCAAACACAGTACAACATCGAAAAGGATCAACACTTTGGGAGATCAGAGGGTGGAGGGGGCAACTTCTGATGAGAGAGTTTTCCGTTGTTCACAATCCAAGCCATGCTCAACCCCCAGCTCAGGTGCAAATCCATGTGGCAGTGCATCAGCCAAACACCTATATATAATTCACAGTTAGATATCACTAAGTTTCAACTTCTATCATAATATATATCATTAAATAACAATGTTTCATCTTGCATTTTAACTGAATTCACCTGGGTTATCAGCAAGAAATCGAATTGCAACCCAACCACCAGAAGGCACGCCAATGGTGTTCCTCTCAACAGGGTCCACCAGATTAAACTTGTCAGGGTCTCTCATGGGGTCAAAGTTCCCAACACCTTGACCCACCACGAACATGTTGAACCCATGAAGATGTAACGGATGACTCTCTACTCCCAAAATGCTAGTGTCTTGCAGCACAACCTGCACTCTCGTGTTGTAGGGTATCACCACCACTTTCGTTCCACTCTTCACCATGATGTTATTCGGTGGAGTCCCCGTGTAGTTAAAGGCTCTCAGAGGAACAGCTGGGAAGTCCGTGGTGTAAACACCTTTATTCTCCTGCCCTGAGAAATGCTGTTGAAGAATCGCCACCGAAGGGAGAGTGAAAGATATGTTGTTCATGGAAGCAGCGAATTTAGCTCTCTTATTAGGCCCTTCACACGTTTGGTTTCTCGGACAGGGAGTGCTCCCGAAACCTACTGTGAAGAAGAAGCTCCTGTCAACTTCTTGAGGCACATTCGCAGGGTACTTTCCGCTCTTCAAGCTGCGAAATTTACGACTGAAATTTGCAACGAAGGATGCGTCGGTAATAGCAGGAAGGGCTGGTTTCAGTGGGGTACGGTTTTTCAAATCTGATTTCGAAGGAGGGGTGTCTTTGTCGTATTCTAGAATGCCAGCTACCCTGGAAGTGTCTAAGGTACCCTTACCGGTGAAAAATGGTCTCGCTAGCATGAAGAAAGTAGCATTTGTGTACGCAGGTTTTGTCTTCAACACCACGTTTGTGGTTTGTCCAGGACCAATGACGATGATGTTGGAGTTGAATGGTTTAACGTACGAAGCATCAGCTTCAACAACTGTCAAGGTGTGGTTTGCTATGCTGAAAAAGAGTTCACTATTCACTGCGGCATTGATCAAACGTAGAAGATATGTCTTCCCTGGTTTCACCTTCAGGTTGAATGTATCTGTCCACCATGCATAAACATAATTTCACACAAAACCCCATTGATTAATTACTAATGAGTATTTAAATTTAATTAATTAGGTTTGAATAATGAAAGCAGTGTAGTGTACCGTTACTGGAGCAATTGTAGAGGGGCCCAGGAAGTCCGTTAATGGTGTAGGCATCAGAGACATTTGGACCACCCCCTGTGTGAAGAGCTTGTGCAATCACAGCTTCCGGATCCACATTCCACCACTCTCCTGCACTCAATTATTCCGAGAAAACATTATCTTACAGCTAATATGGATATATAAAATAACAGAATATGTTGTAAAGAATTGGAATGTTTGATTATTATAGATGCATGCATGTGTGGATGTAATACCAAAGAGGATGGGAATTTCCTTGTAGGGTTTGGCAAAAGGGTAAGATTCGTTGGTCCTTGGGAGGATGATGAGGGGTCCATAGAGAGTAGCCCTTAGCCAGGAGTGGTGTGCGTGCCAGAAGAGAGTTCCTCTTTGCCCAACCAAGCTGAAGTTGTACACATAGCTCTGACCACTTTGTATGGGACATTGAGTTATGTACGCTGGTCCATCCGACCATGCACTATGTAGCTGTCTCACACCGTGCCTATAAATTTTTTGTCAGAAAAACTAAAATATTCATCGCATGCATGCACAATATGAGGATTGGTTCACAGAATCAAATGACATACCAATGAATGGTGATATTGTTTGGAACATGGTTGACCACGCTAACCACTAATCTGTCTCCTTCTCTAGCAATAACTCGAGGTCCCGGGAACATCCCATTTACAGTAACCATGCTCTTAGTGTGGCACAGCCTAGTAAAGTTTTTCAGCCTTATCTGCATAATAAAAAAAACATTTAGCAGATATGAGAAACACGACTTAAGTGCCTAGTAAGATGCATTAATGATATTATTTGAAAGAACACAGCTAGTGTAATGTGGTGTAAGGTAATGTTAATGCGTATATACATCGAAATGGTAGTGCCTAGTAACGCCTTCATAGTTTGAAGTAGCAGACAGCACAGCCTCAGGGATGGTCCAAAGGAAGATTGAGACAAAGAGAGTTGCGACAGAAAATGCCGCTGATGAAGGAATAACGCTTAACATTTTGTTCTGCAGCAATGCGTTTCTGGTCAGAATCCAACTTCGTCAATGTTCACAACTAATTGCATCTCAGACATGGCTAATTATAATAATAACATTGACCTGGGATACTTTCCCACCTCCACTGAAATAATATATTTATTTCAGAATAAAATAAATTATTATTTTATTATTATATAATATTTTATTAAGAAAAAGTAGTATAAAATGAAATTAATTCGTAAACAGTGGTGTCAAAGGGGCTGTAATATTTTTTCTTCCAAAACGACTGATACTTTCACACACAGTAAAATACAACCGTATAACACTTAAATAAATTCTTATTTATTGTTATATAATAATATTTTATTGAATAAAATGAGTTCAAATAGACGTAAATAATGGAATTAAAGTATAATTTTCTTAATTAATAAACTTTTAAAATTCCCGTGACTTTAAATAATCATATATAATAATTAACTGAAATAAACAGTATTTGTAATTAATATTAAATAATAGTAGTAATTATAATGATAATAATTATAATAAAATAATTATTATATATATTCGTAATTAACATTAAATAATATTAATTAATAATAATTATTATTAATTGTAATTAGTCATAATTAATATTAAATAATAGTAGTAATTATAATAAAAATAATTATAGTAACATAATAAAATACTTACAGTAGCAATTCATCAGCATTAAAATTTTAATAAATTCATAATAACAGTTAAGACTCTTTTAATTACAGTAGCAATTATAATTGCATAATAATAACCTTTAATTAAAATAATAATAATAATAATAATAATAATAATAATAATAATAATAATAATAATAACATTTAATTACATGAAATGCACAAGATGAGTTCTTGTCTGCAGTGCAGATATCTTGTCTTGCAGTGCAGACAATGAATTCACACATTAACAGAGTGCAGGTAATGAAGAGACATCAAAATTGAAATACATAGGTCCACTATACATCAATTAATTTTTTTAATAGAAATCGTATCTATCACGTAAGATTTCAAAATTTACACTGAAATTATGACCATTGAAATTGTATTCGGTGACCCGATTTATGCATTTTAATAAGTAAATTAATTTTTTTTGTGTATTTTAGATATTATTTATAAAAACTACACTAGTATGAAAAAGAAAAAAACCCGAAGGAATAACGCTTATCATTTTGTTTTGCGGCAATGTGTTTCTGGTCGGAATCCAACTTCGTGAATGTTCACAACTAATTGCATCTCAGACGTGGTTAATTATAATAATAACATTTTCTATTTTAACACCATTCTCTTCTATATATAGATGTGATTCAAAATAAAACTTTGCTTGGTCATTCCATTTCTAAACTCAAAGACAAACTCACAAAAATATATATGATTACAAATATGTTCCAACAACAGTAGAAAAATAAATGTGAAGTTAGTTCTATTCATCAATTCATCTGTGCATAAAAAGAAAGTGTGGACCATTTGGCATCTTAACATTGTCTTCTATAGATCTGATTCAAAATAAAACTTTTGATTGGTCATTCCATTTCTAAATTCAAAGACAAACTCACAAAAATATATAATTACAAATACATTCCAACAACAGTATTAAATTAGTTCTATTCATCAATTCATCTCTGTATAAAAAGAAAGTTTGGACCATTTGGCATCTTAACATTCATTCGTTTCAGAACAACACATGCTAGAAGAGGAATGGAATAATTCTACACCTACTCCTTCAACTTTTCATTAGTTTGGTGTGTTAAAAGTGAGTAAATTAAATAATGTGACACTTTTGTGTTTTGGAATACATAAAAAACTTCGACAATAATAAACTCAATGAGTTTAAAATTTTCATTTTGGAGAAACTTAGATAATATTATTCACCAACGAAAGTTAAAATTTCATCTCAATCATTAATGTCAATTTTTATTGCCCAAGTCTTGATTGGTTTCATGTCTGCCTGGTTGGTGATTGCCAAACAGTACTTTAGTGAATGAGTGGGACCAAACTTAAGGAGAAGGACATTTTGACCAATCTTTTTTTTTTTCTTCTTTTGTTATAGGCCAAGAAAGCACCATAAATTTGACCAAGCCATAGATATAGATTATTAGGTTGTCTAGTTATCTCTAATAATAACAGCATTTCTACCACCGGGCCAAAATTTATCACAAAGCAGAAGTGATTAAAGTTAACACCAATATCTATCATTATAAAATTGGATTTTAAGTTCTCTGAATTTACCAGTAATCAAATATTATCCTGTTCACAATGCTAATTATTCAATGTGATTCATCATTATAAAAACTAAGGGAAAAATGATTGCGATATGTCTCAATTAATTTGTAGGTAGAAATGTCTTCACAAAAGTTGTAGCATGATATGAAAAATGTCTCTTGACTGGTACGAGTCAACAAGATTAATGCATGCATTTATACTTTCTTTCAAGCCAAATATGGAAGTTTTCATATCAGTTTTTAGTTTTAATTTCAAATGATGGTTTAGTTCATCGCATTGTTTTGCATACATGAGATTAAAGTGTTCTATATGTGTTATTATTTTTTATGTAAAATCTCAAGGCTTAAATCTTACAAAAAATTGAGATTAAAAATAATCCATTTTGAGAGATAGTTTTATACAATATTATCATTCATACTCTCATTTTTAATAAGAGTTTTTCTCTCCATATTATTTTTTGTTAATGTCAGAAATAGTTATTTCAATTAACACTTAAGGTTTTTTTTCAATACCATTCATTGGAGTTTTTTTTTTTCAATTTTATGATTGATGTGAGCTAAGATAATTTTTATATTGAAATGGGTCAAAATAATTCTAGTTAAGGCAGGCCGAAAGTCTTTCTATTTAACATTAAAAAATAGTCAATTCTAGACCAAAAAAAAAAATAACATTATTAATGTTGATAAAATAAATTCCTTATATAGTGATGGAAAAATATTCACGAAAGATGTTAACCGAAAGCATCTAATTGACATCCATAGAAAAATGGTCTTCCTGGTATTATTCAAGAAAACTATTCATAATGTCGATTGTAACAGAAAAAATAATTTCAACAGTGTCAACGGAAAAATAACATTTATTAACATCTACTACAAATCCTTACTTCATCTGAAAAATAATCTCATTATTAATGGTAAACAACAATTAACTTTGATTGAAAAATAATTATATTAATATCAACTGAAAAAATCATCATTAACTTTCAAAAGTAATATTGAGTTATATGATAACTTAGTTAGTGTTGATCTAAAAAATAACCTCAATTAATAATTATGTTTTTTTTTCCAAAAAGCAAACATGATATTGATAAAAAAAAAAAAAAAAAAAAAAAATTATATATAAAAAAAAAAAAAAAAAAACTCTTATTAAATCAGCTGATAAATAATACCAAACCACGTTGATAAAAAAAATTATAATCTCACTTATATAATAAGTGTCCTTTATGTTTAATTTATTAAGTAAAATATTCATTTATTTTATTTTCTTTAAACATTTATTAAGAAAAATTTCTTAACTTTATATTTACCTTTTACAATTATAAGAAAATATATATTTACTATATTTTTATTGATACATATCTAACATTTTGAAATCTCTTTTAGTAGAAATTGGTGTAAAATAAAAGTTTGGATAATAAAGAAACATGGAGGAAGTAATGCTAGTTTAAAGAGTATGATTTATTACATACTTTGTGTTTAGCTAGGACTTTCTTTATTTAGCCAAAATATATATCAAAGAGCAATATCTTTTAAGAATCAGATCTTGATCAACATAAAATAAGTCTCACCCACCAAGTTTTGTAGGTAGAAAGCATAAAAAAATTTATTTACATGTCTCGTTAAACAAGCTCATATTCTGACTCAATGAACCACTTATACAATACTCTCCACTAGTCCAAATCTTAGATATGACAAGGTCTTTCGAGGTTGAAAAAGAGGGAAGCAAGAAGCTAATATTCGTTGAAGAACTTTTTTCATGACTTTTATCTCATTCTTTCTTTAGCTTTTTTTTTAATTTCATGTTATTAATACTATGAGTATCTCGAAATTCTTATTTGTTAGGGTTATATATAATTATCAAACTCTTTTATATATTTTAATTACATTTATATGTAGTTCTATATTTTTCTTTTTTATTAATGTTTAATCTTTATGATTATTATTTATTGTGACTTGATTAACCATGAACTAGTTAAAATTGTAAAAAATGAAAAAATTCTTCTCAGTATTCTATCTAAGATAAAACAATTAATAAATTATTTATTTGAGAATGAAGAATTATTTACCTATCATATTTAGATCTTTGCACAATTTAATAAAAGTTTATCTTAAGTTGACGAGAAATTGTGATCGAGTGAGATATCCTCAAAGTTTGTTTTAATAGATTGCAGAATAAATTTTGCGATAAAGACTAATGCCAATGAGAAAAAGGAAAATTTTAATTAATGAGCCTAACGAATCAAAAGAGTAAGATGATGAAATCTAATATTATTCTGTATCTCATAGATTTAAACATTCTCACTAATTTTTAAAACTACTAACACAAATGTACACTATTGAAACAATTGAAAAGTTACCATCGTAAATTTTAATGAGACAAAATTCCTTCAATATCAATAAAAAAATAATATCTAGCTACCCAATTCCAACCAAAGCTTTCCTAAAAATATAAAAAAGGGACATATAAAGAATAAAAGAGACAATAAAAAATTTCAAATTATTAATTTTAATAAAAAATTAAAGTTAATATTAATAAATTACTCATAAATTTTAATATTTTAATTTATTTAAAAGTATTTCACTCAAATAATATATTTTACCATAAAACAATTTAAATTCAACATGAGCTCTAAAAAGTTCCCCATCTAACAATTACAGCTTTATTTAGCAGAAACCAAACTAAGGATAGAATGTTGGACCATCAATGAGTCCAGAAGCTAACTAATACAAAACAAATGATTAAAAAAACAGAGCCACCCACAAAAAACAAATATAAATAACTTAAAATAATAATATTTGAATTTTTAACTTAAAATTCTAATACATATTATTATGTCATTAAAATAAATATTATATTATTATTATTATTAAAGTGAATTATAAAGTGGTTGTTTTCTCTTATAACATCAAACTATTATATATTTTCTTGCAGCCTTGATTCCTTATCTCTTAATTATATATAATGGTCATGGTAATTGTCACACACAATCTCTTAGAGCAACAATACAAACAGGAATTGAAACATACGTATATATATATCAGTCCCAGATCATGACAACTGCTATAACAGCTACACCAGAAAACACTGCGAGAAACCTAAACCAGGGGGTGTCGAAACGGCTGGTCCCCTTCTGTTTGAAGCCTTTGGCTATTAAATGATTGATGGCAACATAGATGAACACCCCACAAGCAATTCCCATCGTTATGGCAAACATCCAATCTGCGGTGCTTCCTTGTGTTGTGGCGTCTATGGCAATTCCAATCCCCACACCGGTGGGGCTTGAGATAGCAAAGGCCAATGAATACACTGCCGTTGTTACTAAGGGTCTCTTAGGTAACATCCTTAGCAAAGCAATTCCCATTGCGATGGCAGCAAATATCTTGTGCAAGGATATTGTCCACAAGTTCTTCCATGCCTCTCTCTTTGTACCTGAGTTTAAGATCATTAATTAACCTATACAACATCTTGATACTAAAGATGAATATATAATATATATCTTCTAAAAAGATATTTATAATTATTTAAGGAGAGAAAAATAACCTGCAACTCCAACAGCAATGCCCTCAAAAATCGAATGGAAGCAAAGTGCAAGGATGAGTAGAATGGTGTCTCCTGTTGAAGAAGTCTTCAACAACATAGGGTTTGTTGCCTCCACTGCGCAGTGATCTCTGGCTTGGTCATCCTCTTGGGGTGTTGTCCCTCCTTCCAGTTCCACCACTTTGGGTTTCCTCTGGCTATTGCTGCTGACAAAGACCACTACGCAGTCACCGAGCATGGTGAGAAGGTACCCAGATGAAGCCAGCATAAAGGCAAAAGGGTAAGTTTTTGTGGTGAGCTCTCGAAAAGTCTCATCAGAATCGCCCAAGAAATGCATCAAGGAAGTTCCCAAGAAAACCCCACCAGCGAACTGAGTCCCCAACACAAGAAAAGTCTCATTCCAGCGGAAGAAGTACGGGGACACCCCTCCAGCGAAAGTGCTCACAAGCATGACGATCAAACACCATAGTTTCACCTCTATGAGACCCCTGGAATGCAAACCTTTTCTGTCAGATTCATTGTCAGAATCACCCCCTCCTCCCTGAGCCTTGATTGGATAGAGAAGGGAGGCTAAGAGACACACAACGAGGAACGTCATGCGGGTCTTCATTTTCAAAGAAGCAACCGATGAAGCCATGTATGTACTATTCTATTCTTCTCTGCTATAATATTGATATCTAAATAATCTGAACTTGCTGCTTTCTATATATATACATATACATATATATATATATGTATATATATGTATGTATATATATGTATATATATATATGTATGTATATATATATATATATGTATATATATATATTGTGTGTGTTTGTATGATTTGGTACAATAATTACATTAATTATGGAGTTTGTATTACGTTTACTTGCAGTGCCTTTGGAGGGATGCGTATGCTGTAGTGTAGCAGTTGTACTACACACAGCGATTGGTGTCATGATGTATTAACTCAAAATATAGTTAGTAAAACTATTATATTGTAACCAGTATATCCTTACAAACTGTACACGATTTGAATATGTTTGGCTTTATACAGTTAAATTTTCGAAGATGCTCCGTCATCAATTGTATGTTCCCATGAATCGCATCGTATCTATCCCTTTCATTTTCATTTTTTACTTAAGAGGAATACACTAGATACCAAAGCCACGAGGACAATTGGAAGCTTGATGGATGATGATACCTTGACACCCCTTAGAAAAAATACAATCACTTAGCAACTCAATATATTAATATTTAAATCATATTTCTTTTATATTTTAATGTAAATTATTAATATAATTATACTATTAAAATAGGTTGTAACAAAGTGACTGTATATTGTCTTATATAGTGTAATTTCTCTTACCTTTGACTTTGGAGCAGGGTGTTCCACATTGAACTGTAAATCAATTTTCGGTTTCAATTTTCTCTATAAATGTATAGAATCACAAGTGCGAAAGTATTCTCAATATGACTATTCAGAACAGTGCATATAAGGCGTATTGTATATTTTCATAAATTTACTTTGTCTTTCTCTCTTCTCTGTTTATTTTGTCTTTTTCTTCTCTTGTCTGTATGTGTGGCTCGAGTAAGAATTGAAGAGACTGAGGTTGCAAGAACAAGATTGGTATTAGAGCAAGAATTGAAGAACCTGAGGTTGCATGAACAAGATTGGTATTAGAGTAAGAATTGAAAAGACTGAGGTTGCAAAGAAGAAGATGACTTCCATTCCTATCAATCTTGAAGAACTATGATAACTAGGTAGGAGTTGTCATGAGGTTCAAAGGGTGTGGGATCTTATTGAAAAAGTTGCAAATATGTTGGTGTAGGAGGAACACAAGCTCAACGAGCAGGAAATAAGGAGATTGAAAATAGGATTGCAATGTATTGTTCATCATCCATCCGACTTTTGACGTCCCAAACTTTGAGAAGATTGCACAGATAGAGATATAAAAAAATACTCTAAAATTCTTGAAAGGTTTATAAAGGTGCCACAAGAAAGTGAAGCTTCAGATGTTCCAATCACAACATGAATTTTTTCAATAGAAGGAGATAGTGGTTGGGTATATTATCTGTGTTCAAATGATGGTAAATACAATGAAAGGTCTTAAAGGACAGATGATTGAGTTGCAAGAAATCTAGAAAATACTGCCTATTTTATAAACGAAGTTTGATCATATAGTTCTAACTATAATATAATCAAAGAATCTTGAAAAGTTAAGTCTAGAAGAGTTTCAAAATTCTTTAGAATTACATGAACAGAAATTGACTGAACAATAATAAGCAAGCTCTCTAGACAGATACCAATCCAACAAAAAACTTTCAAAAAAGAAGGGTGAGAAGAAAGAAAAGTAGAGACAAGAAGTTAATAAAAGAATGTGAAAGAAGATAATAAGAAGAGAGCTTATTTTTAACGAAAGAAATGAGACATTTTTGTTGAAGATATAAAGTGTTATAATTGAAACAAAATGGTTATATTATTGTCAAGTATTGCTGGAAACGAAATCCAAAAGAAACATTTTTTTTTTTAATTATTACTCCTTATATGAGTCATGGAGAATAAACTACTCTGTCAATTAATTCTTCACTGATAAAATAAAATTATATGTAAATATATCAAATAATAAAATAAAAATTAAGATACTGGAGAATGCTCTAAACTCTCTCCTGTAGCAATAAATTTGTCCGATGACGTCAAACTGTGTTTGTTTTCCGTTATAATAATTAGGATTTTGTTTTTGTCTAACCACCTTTCGTAACTCATGACGATTGTATCACTAAATCACTGTATTTGCATTTGTGCTTCACTGCTACAACTTTTTTCTTCTCCATGGTTTATAGTAATATATATATATATATATATATTATAAACAAAAGTACAACTTTTACTAAATGTTACCTTATATAATATATTTTGATTGGATATGTTTAAGTAACTGGTAAAAGTTTTATAGAATATATTTACAAAATTTTAGTTTAAATATAAAATTATCCAATACTTCATATTTATATGAATTTAAATATATTTAATTATTTTTTTTAATTTAACATTTAGGGTTTAGGATTTAAATATTTTTTTAATTTGACTAACTTGCTATTATTATTATTATTATTATTCAATCGTAATAATATTTGATATAAATAACTATGTAATCATATAAATTAAAATAGAATAATTTAATTGATTAAAATTATTTTAACGATTTGTCATCTCCTTGTTTGATATATATATCCTATGTTTGATATATATATCCTATAACGTACGTTGCATGATTATCAAGTTTTATATTTCATGCATATATCGTAATTAAATTTTAACTATTATATTTAAAAGACTTATTTACTTTGTATGATCAACAAAAAGATTTATAAGCATTTCTTATGTTTGTATTATAATTTATTTATTTTTTATTATAATCTATAAGTTTAAAGAATCCACAAATTTGTTCTTTTTAACAATTAATGTTAATCATTCTTTTGTGGTAAAGATAAAACGAATAATTAAAACTTTAATACAAAATATTTATATATATATATACACACACACATATATTCATATCAATTTTAAAAATAATTAAGACATACATTAAAGTTTATAATAAATACAAAATTGTATTAATTCAACATTGCTCAAATTGCATTATTATAAAACCAAGTAATTTTTTTTTTCATCTGTACATTTTTTTGGTATTTAGATTTGTTTTTTTAATTCATTACTACCTTGACATAATTGTAAGGATGCAATCTATTTTCACCTATTTTTTTAAACCAATTTAATCTTATCTTGTTAATTGATCTGGTTAAGAAAAAACTTAAGGTCAAAATTGAACAAAAAGAAACGAAAATACGGACATAGAGTTTGCGCTATATCCATTGAAGAACACCTTCATTATATATAGAGACACACAGACACATCCAAAGCTAACTAATAGAAAGGACTAAAATCAGATTAAAAGCACATTGGATAATTGAACATGGAACCTGAACTATATTACATGATATATAATACAAAGGAACAAGATTATATAAGTTCAGAGTTAAAACAGTAAATGAACATTAAATGTGGGAACATATATACTAATACTATATATTATAATACAGATTCATCTTAGTTGTCACACTCAAACAATTTCGTAGAAACAACATTATGAACAAACAAAAGCAGGAACTGAAGGACGATCATGATCAGTCCCAGATCATGACAACTGCCATAACAGCTACACCAGAAAGCACAGCGAGAAACCTAAACCAGGGAGTGTCGAAACGTGTTGCTTTCTGCGGTTTGAAGCCTTTGGATATTAAATGATTGATGGCAACATAGATGAAGACCCCACAAGCAATACCCATTGTTACAGCAAACATCCAATCTGCGGTGCGTCCTTGTGTTGTGGCGTTTATGGCAATGCCAATCCCCACACCGATGGGGCTTGAGATAGCAAAGGCGAAAGAATATGCTGCCGTTGTCACTAAGGGTCTCTTGGGTAACATCCTCAGCAAAGCAATTCCCATTGCTATGGCAGCAAATATCTTGTGTAAGGATATTGTCCATAAGTTCCTCCATGCATCCGCTTTCGTACCTTAATTACACATTAGTTAAACAAGTTGAATTAGAATCACACTACTTCAAATATGTTATTTTCTTTGCAGATTTTCATGTGAATGTTTGCCCACAACTAATCATCAAACTGTTATGTGTATATGCCAGGAAATGAAGAATATGATAATATCAAGACTTGTTTGATTTTAGAAAATTAATGTTTGTTGTTTCATCGCCTGTATTATGAGTACTTTTAAAGATCTGTACATCAAACGGTGAAAACATTACATAACCTAGATTATCATTATGTAAATTGTTACATGATCTGAGATGATTTTGGTCACAAATAATGTTCATGAAATAAACAATCAAAGTTTATTTATAACTCTAAACTGGAAAACTACACCATGTAGAAACTAACTATAAGACCACATGAGAACATGCAATAATTTGAAATGAAAGTATACTTGTTAAGGTGAGGCAGAGAATACCTGAAACTCCAACTGCAATGCCCTCAAAAACCGAATGGAAACACAGTGCAAGGATGAGAAGAATGGTGTCTCCCACAGAAGAAGTCTTCAACAACATAGGGTTTGTTGAGTCCACTGCGCAGTGATTTGCAGCTAGGTGAGGAGGATCTTCAGGTGTTGTCCCACCTTCCAGTTCCAACACTTTGGCTTCCTTCTTGGTATTGCCGATGACAAAAGCAACAACGCAGTCACCAAGCATGGTGAGAAGGTAGCCAGCTGAGGCGAGCATGAAGGCAAAAGGGTAAGATTTTGTGGTGAGGTCTCGGAAGGTCTCATTAGAATCGCTCAAGAAGTGCATCAGAGAAGTTCCCAAGAAAATCCCAGCAGCGAACTGAGTCCCCAAGAGAAGAAAAGTCTCGTTCCAACGGTAGAAATAGGGAGACACCCCGCCAGCGAAAGTGCTCACAAAGAGAATGATCAAACACCATATTTTGACAAGGATCAGACTCTTGGCATGCAAATCTTCGCTGTGGGAATCACCACCGTCAGAATCATCACCACCTCCTCCGTGAGCCTTGGTTGGAGAGAGGAGGGAGGCCAAGAGGCACACAAGGAGGAACGTTGACTTTAGGGTCTTCATTTTGTTAATTATGTTTATGTTCCTTATTTCTGTCAATTACTCCTTTGTATGCTGTTCATAAATGTATGGTACTGTCTGAGTTGTATTGCACTTGTACTGCAATTTTTAGGGTTGTGAATGTTGCAGTTGTACTACACAACCATATGGCGTCAGCATGCAATTTAATTAGTAAACTATTAGTTTAGAAGTTATAAACTCTAATTATAAAATGAACAGAACTTGAATATATATATTGCCGGAGATAAGTTTGGATTGGATACCTAACTTTTTTAATACTCAGAAAGAAAAGAGAGGAGATTAGTGTATAATATTACTTTTTTTCCATATTTTTAGATGCTTGGATATAATTCCCGAGTTCATGGATTAATTTGGGGTGAGATTTATTCAGCTTAATCAAAGGTGTAGTGGTCTTATTAGTCTATATTAAAAAAAGTTAATGATAACATAGATTAAAAAAATATTTAATAGATACAAATTTGAGGTAAAAAAATCATATTTAAATGTTTACAAATCTTACTTGTCTCAATTATACCAACTATTAAATAGAATTATAATTGAGAAAAACACTAATTACTTCATTTTTAGATAATTAAAAAAATTAAGACTTGTAAATACGTGGAAATAAGTAACAGTTTGATATGATAAAAAAAATCAAAATGACTGAGACATCTAAAGATGTTTGAAATAATATAAGGTACTACAATATATAAAATGTTTCCCGATTTCCCGTATCTTTTTTTAATAAGCCCTAATTATGTGACCCGCACACCCATCCATTTCAGTTTTTTATTTGGGATATGAGACAAGAAAGAGATAATGAAAATTGAGAAGATTAATCAACGTCAATTCCTTCAATTCACGGTTTCAAGCATTGGTGGGATTAAGATTAAGTAGATCTCAAATTAATTAATTCAGATATGATTGCACATACAAAAATGTTTTAAAGTGTGAGATCGCTATATGATTTCGGAGAGTGGAGTGTATTTTTGTATAAATAAAGATTACAAGAAAATAATAGATTAGATATATATAATTGTATCCTGTGTCAAATAATAATAACTAGGATATATAAACCCACTTTGAATTAATCTCACCTTAAAGAAACTTCATTATTAAAACTTTCTAAGATTATATATGATCATAATATATATATATATATATATATATATATATATATATATATATATATATTATAAATATATATAAATATAATATATATATATATATATATATATATATATATATATAATACAAAATTATATTGCAAATTAATAGTTATTTATTTAGGAAGTTAAAAAAAAGGTTTATAAAGTTCATTTTGATTTGTGTATGTGAAGTTATAAATGGATCATTTTATTTTATTTTTATATAATTCCGGTATTAGCAATTAGGATGTAAACAGTTAAACCCAACCCAAAAACTCCTTCAATCTAATTGTATTTTTTATATTTTTTCGGTTGGCTTGTCATTTATTCAATTGAATTTTATTATAATACCCACTTAGAATTAGATTAAATAAATAATTCATAGATTTCAAACATGAAGAATATGACCTAATAAATATATAATAAAAAATTATTTGTCTAATAGTTGAGAGTAAAAAATATTTTTATATTTTGTATGATATAATTTTAGAAATATTGAAAATATTTATTTTTAAAATTTTCCTTTTAATAAATGATTACTGTTTAAAAATTAGGGAAATTAAATTTACCTTTTTAAAGTTAGATTGAATAACACTGACTTACCCTCTAGTTTTAAAATAAACATTTGCTTATCTTATATTTATAATAAAATGATATTTACATTCTATCTAATTTTTAAAAAAATATTCAACCTCTTTATAATTTTTTTTAATAAATGTCACTCAACTTTCTTATATTTTTAGTGAAATGAAAATCAATTTCCTCATTTTATTTAAAAATATTATATTAACTAAAATTAAATAAAAAAAGTATAAATATTAACAAAGTAAAACTTTAAGTATAAATATTAAAAAATATCTTATATACAGAAAATTTTAAAAATAGATAAATAAAATAAGAAACCAGCGTCATCTTATCAAAAATATACATGAGTATATTTATTAATGTGTATTTAACAAAGATAGGGGTTTATCAGTTTATTAAATACAAGGAGTTAAATGTCTATTCTAACCCAATCTAAATAGTATTGAGTTAAGTTGAGTTATTAAATAAATAAAATTCAATATAAATTTAATTAAATTAAATAAAAAATTGTATAAAATCAACTCAAATTAAAGTTACACTCCTAATGAAAAAGGAAAAGGTGATATAATTTCTTTCTATATAGAAACACATAAAAGTGAAACCAACAAGCCCTAAAGAAATAACAACGGATATTCCTATATGATTGTTTAGTGTCATTTTCTTTCATAACATTACATTGTAATACTAGTTACTAACATGAGAGCATTCAAACATCTAATAGTGTTTAAGGGGAATTAATTATATCAAATTATTTAAGGAAAAATTATTGTAAGCAATGCAATGTTTTACGGTAATAATTAGTATATATATATATATATATATATATATATATATATATATATATATATATATATATATATATATATATAT
>Ga0209489_104595_pt1 | contig 25224 bp, 11 predicted proteins | sample SiratrowhiteBW_FD_187527 | JGI IMG/M metagenome (GOLD analysis project Ga0209489, IMG submission 187527) | Root nodule microbial communities of legume samples collected from California, USA - Siratro white BW (SPAdes) (version 2) | ecosystem: Host-associated > Plants > Roots > Nodule | place...
CAAGGCAAAAAAAAAAAAGAAAAAAAATCAATTGTAATCTTTTGGTAAAAAATTGCCTTATGAGAGAGACTGGTGACTAATTCTAATACATTTCTTGAAGCTTCTTACTTAAAACTTATAATCAATATCTTGGCACAAGAAAAGAAACTAGTTTTTCATTACTCCTGTTATGCTTCTAACTTCTCTAGGTGAATTTGTTCCTATAATTGCATTGTTTTGTTGTCAGGGTCCATACTTAGATAAGGTTTCCAAGTTTCTCTTCTAATAGGGTGTTACAAAATGTTGAATAAAGTCTTGTATGGCTCAAGACTTGTGTTCTTAGACACTTTTCTTTCTTGTTTTTGCTAAGTGTTTTTAGAACTTGAAAATATAGTGAATTGACTTGGCTATAGTAGCTGAGTAATTGGATGTAACTTTTCATATAGAGTGAATTAATATAAATTTGACATTGTGTTCTCTCTTTCTCTCTCTCTCTCGATTTCTAAATCGATACATTGATTCTTCTTTTGAAAATTTTGAAACTTGGACATCTTTGCACATCATTGACCGTGGTATTGATATCTTGTTCCAAGATTAAATAAAAGTCTAATTCTCTTTTGTTGAAAATTGTGCAAGATTCAATTCATCCCTCACTTGAATTATGGTCTTTGATTCTAACAAAGAAGAGAAAAGGACAAGCTTCACCAAGCTAGCTAAATGCCTTGGAATAAGGTTTCGCTCATGGGCTATTTTATGTTGTTTTTCTCAATGTAAGAACACTTATGAACTACTCAAGGCATTGATATTTTCTTAAGGGAACTTAGAATGAAACTATTGATAAATCGACAATTAATTACTTTTATCAATGTCTAGAAGATGAAAAAGTTTGTATGAAGATGGTTTAAGGTGATATAGTAGGTGTGTATGTGTGTGTGTGTCATTGTGTTTGTGTCTGTGTGTCTCTCTCTTTATGTGTAAATATAACCTTAAATAGGTATAATTTTAAGACTACACTAGTATTGTTTAACTCTTTGTGAAGTTAACAACCCTACTTATTGTTGTTTGCTATTGTTACATTAGAGTTCATTTTGACCTCATTCATTTTTTATCTCATAAAAAATGAGTCACAATGAATGGGCTGCTGACTCAACAAAACTTGTAAACTACTTTTGTCTGATATGCTTTACATATTACAAGCTTGTGGTTGACTGGTACATGCAAAAGAAATGAAAAAAAAAATCAACATCATAATTGCAATTTTTTTTTTCTAAATTTGAATCCCTCTTAAAGGTAATGGTTTAACACATGTGGAATAATGTTAAAAAGTTAAAAGAAAAACTTAAAAGATTAAGAATTTTTTGTGCTTGGAAATTAAAAAAGTGAAATTATAAAAAAAATTAAACATATTATAAACATACAAAAGCAAATAGATACAAATAATTTATAATGGTATTAAACTTATCAGTATACTTATGTGTAACCTGAATAATCTTTAGTGTGGCTAACTTATAATAATCAATAAAAAATATTAATATAATATTAGTAAAATACTGAATGATTTCATTCTTATATATAACAAAAATTTTCAATTACAGAAAATTTAAGTAATCAGGATTTGGATACGCTAATAAATTACATAGTGTTTAATTTAGTAGATTGATTGTACATGAGGATGGATTTGTAGTGATTGTAGTCATTTGGCTCACATGATTTGTGTGAATTTGGAAAAGATGCATACTCTCATACAATGAAGATTAGCGAGGATAGAAGGATAGTTTACAGTTGGCAAGAACCAAAAGACGAAGTTGTCCATGTAGAGATTTTGCAAAGGCTGGCTCATGCAAAAATTCTTGAAGAAGACTGATGTGTTTTTTTTTTTGGCAAACGAGAGAGATCATCGATTAAGTTAATCAATTATGTGTGTTTTGTGTGAGTTAATCGATCGATTATGAGTGTTATGCGTAAGTAATTGATTATGGATTTGTGTGTTTTTGACTTATACTATATAATTACATATATTTATTTTTAAAATGTATGGAGGTGTGGCTTAGAGGATAAAGTGCTTAATTACTAGGTGAGAGATATTGGATTCAATTATCTTCATCTTTGTTTTTCACTTTTTTTTGTTTCAATTATATTATAATAAAATATATATAATTATAAAAAAATTATAAATAATTATAAAATAATAATAATAATAATAAATTTATTTTCATAAATAATTAATTATTTCATTTTAAATTAATTTTAACTACAAGAGTAAAACTATAATCTTATAATTTTATCAATTAAAAAAGTTTAATTTTTAAATCACGCCTATCATATTATTCACAAATTTTCTACTCAATATCATCGTCTATCGTTTAATCCAAACAAGCCAATTTACTTTTTTAAATTTTCTCAATTCTACACCAATTCACTCTTTTAAATCCACTTAAGTTCATCTTTGGTTTAATCCAAACAAGCCAATTTACTTTTTTAAATTTTCTCAATTCTACACCAATTCACTCTTTTAAATCCACTTAAGTTCACCTTTGGTTTAATCCAAACAAGCCAATTTACTTTTTTAAATTTTATCAATTCTACATCAATTCACTCTTTTAAATCCACTTAAGTTCACCTTTGTATCCAAATAAAGCATTAGTGTTGAGGTTAAATAGTTACCTAAGATTAAATTTTTCTATTACTTTCTTTATTAAATTATTCGTGAGAATAACTTTTCTTTTATGATTTAAATATATTAGCTAAGTTAATTTTTGAAATCATGTGTCTATATTATGGGAAGTAATTTTTGTATAGAATACATGATTCTGTTAATTTCTTTTTTTATTTATTGTTGTTGTTATTATTGTTATTTTTAAATATTAATAATTTAAAACCTCAAACCGTAAGTAATACAGTCGGAAATTATACTTCCAGAAAAATGCTTTGACAGTAAAAGGCAGAGGATGGTTCTGGGCGCATAACACTATTTAGTTTCACCCCAATTTCAATGAAGAAGTAAAATATCAAATTGAAAAACAAAATAAAGCAGAAGAGGATGAAAATTGACATCAAGTTCAAAAGACAAAATCAGAACTTATAATTCAGGAGGATCAATGAGAAGGAACAGAAAAAAAAAACAGAATAAAATGACAAATAAATAAAAATGAAAGAGAGATACAGGTGATACTGAAAAAATATGAGTGAAGAGGAAATAAAATATAAGGATTATTTTAGTTAACAAAAGTTAGTTTTTTTGTTAGTGCTCTTCTTTCCATGTCCATCAAATACTTGACAGCAAAAACATATATGAAAGACTATAAAAGCATAAAAAACAGCACACAAAACAGATCATGATTAGATTCTCCTCTGCAATTACAATAACTTCTATGGCCTGACATTGTCTAACTTTAAAGGATTAAAATGCAATGATGTGAGCTTTTGCATTTTACTGTCACCACTCATCTAATGCCTAATGCTTCACATGTAAAGCAGACACTTCACATTAGAAGCAAAAACCCACATAATAATTTTATAAAATTAAATTTATTAGTTTATTATTAATTTTGTATAGTTTTGTTACACATCCTTAGCATTATTAAAGATATAAAAAGAATAATTAGGTTGTTAACTCCTCTATAATTAATGTCTGAATGATTTTAAAAGAGAAAGTGAGGAATTTTGCTTTCACTTCGAATGAATGACTGACAAGAATGTTTGTTGAGATAGTCTCAATGCATAAAGCATACTAACATATCACAGATATATATTAAAATGTATAATAACATAGGATGAGATCTCTCAATTTCACGTATACAAACTATTTGCTTATTTTACTTTAAATAATATTTTAAAATTATAATAAAAAATAAATTTCCCATTTGATTTATATAAATTGTTTCCTATTTTATTTTTAATAATATTTTAAGGTCACGGAACATTTATTTATAGAAAATAAAAACAAAATAAAAATTAAATTAAAATATGATAGAGAAAAAAATAAAACTAAAATTAGATACTGTAAAGACTCTAATTTGAATTAAAAAAAGTATTATTACTCACATAGAATCCGTAAGATTAAAAATGTTTATTTGTATAATTAATTTTTTTATTACAATATATAATAAATAATATATTTAATTATTTTATTTTTATACATAGAAAATGACGTCAAATAGAATAATACATATATATTTATAAAAAAATATAAAATAGAATAATAACAGATACAACAGCTCGAAAACTACTTTCGTTTCCGCTATTATAAATAATTATTTTTCGTCAATAATTGAATTTACTTACTTTATTCATGCAAATTTTAAATGTCAATTTCAATGATTTATATCATCCCATAACTACCATACCATTGATTGTATCGTTGTATAGAGAGAGAGTACGCGCTATAAAACTCAACTTTTTTTTAGTGAATAAATTATGAAACCTTGTGTAACAAAAGAAATACAAAAATATGACATAAAGTAATTAGAATTAAACTTTTAGTATTATAAGCAATACAGTATTATATAAATAATATAATTGTTATTAGTGGGCTTGGCTTGTGTAACTAACCAAACCATTTAATGATTCAAAGATAAATTAAAAATGAACTTCGCCAATAAAAAGGACCTCAAAAAACGAGAAATTTTAGTAAATCAATGCTATGCATGCCTGACGCCATTATGTTCATGTTCGGCACGAAGTTCATCGATTAGTTTTGTTATTGAAATTACTGAAAATTAAAGATAAGTTCATTAATTAATATTTATATATAACACTTTAAATGATAAATATAATCTGTGTAGGTACTTATAGTATTTTTTTGGTATGAAAATCACTTCATAATTTGTTAGAAAAATGTATAGGAAACTTTCTCCTAGTTACAATTTTGTTTATACCTATATTTAGATTTTTTTTTTAAATTTGAAAGAAAAATATTAAAACATATATATGTTGGTTATGTTGTTTTATTATAAAAAGTAGTGTAAAAATAGTAAACTGAAAAATTGAATAAATAATAGTATTGTTATTTATGTTATGCAAGTGAAAATAGTTGTACCATGAATTTGGATTCTGTTCACAATAAACAGAGATCATAATTAAAAAAAAAAATCTTAGCCATTTTTAGGTTTTATTACTAATGTAGCCGTTAAGATAAAAATGAACTAAGAAATGATAAAATGAGTTAATTACTTTTTATTTGAAGGGTATAAATATATATGAAGTAAAATACACAACATGTTAAAATCTATTCTTGCATAGTTTGTCTTGTGGCAAATGGAGATTTCCAAATCCTTTCAAAATAAGCGCACAATCTCTGACATTCGAACTCTCTTTCTAAGATTGATTTGTTCTTCTTTCCTTTCTATAGCTTCCATTTTGTTTTTCTATTTTGGTTTTTTAGGTTTACACCTCATCATATGGTACTTCTCTTCTTTGTTAATTCCCTTGGAACTAGTTTTTCCACCAAATCAATAGTCACAAGTCACTGTGGCAGCAGGAAAGGACTAACTCTTTTATGTCTACTTTAGCTTAGATCTGGCATAGAGAATAGTAACAATACTTTTATATAATATATACATACTGTTTTACATCTTTGTATTCTACATTTCATTTTTGTAATGTTCCTCAATTGAAGAGATATAATTTTCTTTCATCAATGTTGTCTGGACATTTGTTGTGGTGTGAGTAGGTGTGCCAGAAATTATATATTAGTTGATTTAACTAGTTACAAAAAAGTGTGCTTAAAAATATAAAGCATCTTTGTCTGTGTTCCATCCCAGTTAGTACACACATGACATAAAATATTGATTTTGTTATCAAAATCCATGAAACCCCATTTAATTATTTAATCAAGTTTCCCCACATAATTTGAGGGTGTAAAGATAAGTCCCACTAACGATAGTGCAGAAGGAATATGACCTTGTAGACTTACCAAGAATCATACACAGTACGTTTTTGCGTTTGTTTTTAAACTTTCTTTTTGTGTATACTTTAAGAAATTGCATTGATATACTCTCTGATCATCAAACTATGAAATAAATATAATATTAGGTTTCTGTTTGCTGACTCCATTTTCCAAAGAAAAAGCACAAGGAAAAGAGTAGAACTATGTAGGTCCACTCATACTAGCTGCTCTTTCTTTTCTTTGAAATTGTATTCTCCTAGTTAAAGGTAAACCCTAATTAATGAATTAATGCTGCACTGTACATGCTTATGCTTTTTCAATAGTAAGATGCCACCAATCAACAAAATTAGTGGTCACTGAAATGCTATGGTCAGATTCCCAAATTCACCAACATAATTTTAATTTTTATATAAATGGCCTTGCGCAATTCAGAAATTATTAGGGAATCATTTGTGTTATTTTAGAACAACAATTATCATCTAAGTGCATTGAGGTATAAAATATGGGTTATTTGCATAAGGTTGGCTTTGGCCAAAGCTATTCGCCAAAGGTAAGACTGATTGATTGCCCTATTCTATTAGTCCTGCATCATCCTACCCACCCCTCTCCTTTCCATTATTATAGGGTTTTTTAAAGAAGTTTCTATCTGATTCTTGATCTGTTTTGAAAATGATTGCTTTTTGTATTTTATTCACATTATTTTTTCTATGATTCGTTATCACCGATGTATTCTGTAACATGTGTTACCAAGTGTACATTCCTAAGGAGTTGCAAATATAATCTTGCTATTGAAGAGTATGTATGATCAAATTATATATTTAGGATTATTTTTAGCAAGTTAAAAATTATAATTTAACATTTTCATTCTAACAAAAACAAGTTCGTTGAAGCATAATTTGTAATAGTGGTAGCTATCAATTTTTCATATTTAAAGATTCTTTTGTTTGTTATCTCTATTTTTCAATAAATAAGTTATACGAAAAGCAAATTAATTGATAGCAAATTATTTTTTAATCATCTAAAGTATATGTGGCCAGATTTAAATAACAATAAGGTGGAGCATGTACTAGAAGAGTTATGGAGTTTTCATTGAAACTTTGAGTTGAGTATCCCTGCTGAGATATTAATGTGTAACCTATGTGGTTACTATATGTTCGAGGAAAATATTAAATCGATTAATAAAATTTAAAAAAATGAATAAAATAATTTTTATTAGAGTAGCAATCAAACATATTTTTCAATTTAAACATACTAAATTATACTAACGATAAATATATTTATGAAACAAATTGATTATATTAATATAATTTATTGATACACTAATATAAATTTTACACATATAATAATATACATTGCATTCCCTATTTAATATAAACACAAATTGTATTTAAAACATTTTAAAAAATTGATATTTTAGAATGAAAACGATACAAGATGGTAACTTCATGGAAAATAAATTTCGGAAAAGAAAGATTGTAAAATGTACGAAAACATTTGTAACGCATGGACATTAAGTTTAACTAAACAATCTTACAGAAGATTAAAAGAAACAAGTAAATAAATGAGCGTTTTGAAAGTTTTGGAAGATTAAAGAATAAGAAAAATGAATAGATGAAAAAGTAAAAAGTAAAATAAGATGTAAACGTAAAGACCAAATAAGAATCAAGAAATGCAGCGAGGGTAAATGAGGAAAACCAAGTGAACAATTCCCAAGAACAAAAGAAAAATCTGCAAAAGAAATTATAAATGCTGATGATCTCAAGTACACAAGTACTTACTTTCTCATTGTCATTTTATATGTTTCAGCTTTAGAAAATTTGAGAACAATGTAGTGTTTGACCCTTACCCTTTTAATTTACAACTAATTTATATGGACAAATATTTTAGCAGTTATTTTTGGGTTACATTTTTGCACAAAATTCACATTAAGCATATTTGAAAGCTCACATATCATCTATTTTTTTTCTTTTGAATATTAACGGTTAACGGTATCTCTAGTGATAACTACCTAATAAATATAATTATCTTTTAAAGGATTTGTGTACTACATAAAAGTAATTATAATTAAATTAAAATTAGATTAAAAAATAAATTTTATATATTAAGAAAATCTAAAGTTGTTTTTAATATTAATCTTTTTCACCTCTAGTTTTGTGCGTCTAAACTCTAATATAGACACTCATTAAATAGATTTTTTATAACATTTGTGTTTGGTCTAATTTTACTAATCTCAGGCTCAACTTCCTCTACAGGAGTTTAAGGCCCAACTTACGCCTGACTCAACTCCAATAAAATTGGGTGTGGCTTCGTTTATCAACTTCTCTTATCTATATCTTTCTTTATGGACTTCAATCCTATTCTTCTAAATCTAGTGTTTCGTATTCACTTTTATGCAAAAGTAAGGAAAATTAGTGTAACTTTCCATTCTTAGACTCCAATAATCAATTATTAACAAAAACATAATAAAATAAAGAAATAAGTAGGGTTCAAGTTTAGAAAGAGTTTATTTCATAATAAAAATTGGCTCCAGAAAAAGTGATTAAAATAAATGTTATCAAACTTCCCAAATTTAGAACCTTGCTTGTCATAAAGCAAGGGTAACTTGGCACATATCAACTTTACTCAACATTGATATAGCAACTTGGAAACAAACTCAACTGAACTTCAGATATTAGACATGTATACTCTTGCTCAAATCAATCACAGAAAGGAAAAGTGTTTCCTTGCCAAGAACCAGTCATGTTGCTCACAGTGCAAATGTAATAAATAGTAATTCAACCTTATCAATGTCAAAACAGTGTTACTGAACAACTAAAGGTATCATTCCTCACTAGAAAAATTGTTTCACTCAAGCACACTAGTGTCTCAAGGTATGTTGTCTCTCTTTTATCACTAATTCCCCACAATTTAACTTTGCTTTTTATTTCAAGAGCCAACAATCTTTAAAAGTATGTAGCATCTCAATGACTTTTATTTGGTTGTAGTGTTGTTGGACTAAGAAAGAATTTGGTTTTTCTGGATAATCAAAATACTTCAAGCAAAGAAAGCAATTTAATCAATTCAAAATCTCAGAAGATTCTACCCTATTTTATTTTAGAACCATACTTTATCCAATATCAACTTTTTTTCTCACATTTATTCAAATTAAGTTTTTTTTCTTTTGACATTGCATGACAAATCTCTAACCTTTTCTGAATTACACTTTGTATTCCCTTAAATAACTACTCAAAACTTGAATCGTACTAGGAATCATGATCTTCTTGCTCTCTCTACTCAAAGTGAAGTAGTCAATTCATTCTTACAAGGGTAAATGGTTCAATGATGAAAAATAATTTCTTTTAAAGCTCAAAAGGTGCACAAAGATTTTATCTAATTAAAACAAGGCTAGCTTTTTAGATCAAACTAAAATCAATAAACAAAAATATCCTTGATCATGTAAGCATGCAGATGAAAAGATTAGCAAAGAAACTCAAACAAAGTTAATTATAAGTCAAAAGTGATAATACTTATTGAATTAAACTCTGAAGCCCAAAATCTCATCTTGGTATTATTGGTCCAAATAGTTGCCACAACATATATGCTAGATACATTTTTCATTACAAAAACACAAGAGCAACCACAAACTAAACTCTCAATAAAAACCACCTGGTCAGTTTACAGATTGAGCAACAACATGCAAAATTTTCTCATATGTAAAATTTTACTTAAAGTCATAAATCAGATACATCGTAATTGTCACATGGCCAAGTTACACAAAAAACAAAGTAGAAAATAACAATGAAATTTAAAACAAGTAAGATGAAAATAAAACAAAACAAAAAATAAAAACAAAAACAAAACAAAAACTTTAAAATAAACTCCTCCAATAGTTAGCTAGATGTCTCTGAACATCTGCTCCTCCTCCTCAGCATAATCTCCTACATCATCATTTGCAGGCTCACCCCTCTCTGAAATGGCCCTGCTTCCGCGGTCAAGTAGCATAGCACTAGAACAACAATAAATGAGATCCATCTGTCGTAAGTAATGACATCATACACCAAATTTCCAAGTCGGGTGCCATTTTAGTACTACTGTTGTACATATTTTTTTTTATGATATCGTGTTGGGCGCCACTCATGTCATGCTAGGCACGATTGTCAAAAAATTGGCATTAGGCTCCATTCTTGTTGAGTCGGGCACAAGTGGTAAGGCGGTATACTAGTTAGAGCTAATTGGATCCTGCACAAACACTAACAAACAATCATAAAGTAAACTAAGAAAAAACACAATAAACATCCAAATAAAAACAATAAAATGTTAAAGGAAAGAAAGGTAAAAAACTCTGGGTTGCCTCTCAAGAAGCGCTTTTTTTAACATCTGAACCTGATGGGCAAATCAAAGTGGAAGAATCCGTGGATGCAACATCTCTTTAGTGACAATATTCGTTCTCCTGTGATATGGATTCTCTATCTCCATAGTTCCATCATCTTTGATCTTATTGACCATCCATAGATTTGTCCATTTTGCTTTCCATCTCTTGAAAATAATTTTTCATCTTTGAAGTGCCAAATATGATGGATTGGCCATGTTTAAGCTCAACTTTCTTCACTTCTTCATCAGTGTGCCTCTTTACTTTTTTTTTCTCTGAAAAGTGATGTTAAGTTGTAATCATCAAGTTCCATAGGCTCTTGTTGTGATGATGTAAAACATCTGAGAGCTTTCTTCAACATGCTTGAGGTGTTCTCGTGCTTCTTTTTCCATAGGAAGGGCTTCTTTTGTAGCATCTATTCTCAAGAAATCCTTTCCTATAGCTGAGGATGCTGAACCTTCAAAAACATCAAATGTTACCTCAACTTTTTGGGCTTCTTTTGTAGAGGTTTAGTTATCAAATGATCACAATTTTGCTCACTCGATAGGATAGCCTCATCTTCTCCTAGTTTTAATCAATCTCTTGTATGCTAGTTAAGAGGTAAAAGATAAACATTTCATTTAGTAGATGTTGGAACGTAGTGAGATATTGAAAGTCAATAGACGCTTATTTTGTTGATAAGATTTTGTTGAAGTTGATTGACGTTTGTTTGATTTATGTTCAACTTTGTGAAGAGAATTGAAGGATAACAATCTTAAGAAAACTAAGGAAGAATTCATTATGAATGAACATGAGAGTTAACATGTTTTCTTTACTGTTTTTACATCTTCTACTTTAATTTCTTGCATTACAATCCTCAACCCCCTTTAATTGACTGCTATTACTAACTTCCATTATTGCAGATGATGTGAACCTTTGAAGGTTTGTAGGACGTAGACCAGTCCAAAAGGAGATGAAGATTGTATTACCCAAGAGAGAACTTAAATTGGCGTAACCAAGGAAGCCATGAGAACCATGATGCTTGTGGGAAAGTAGAAACAAGGTATGAACAAGTATTGGAAGCAAGAAATCTTCAAAGAAATAAAACATAAAATGGATTAAGGTGGAAGATGAAATGAACATGCAACCAATGTCCAAAGCCTTCAAGGATGAGTGAAGGAGGATCCCCCACTTGTGAAAGCTTCTCAAGATAAGAATCAATGAAAAAGTAGAGACAAAAAACTCAAAACTCTACAATTTCACAAAAAAACTCTTCTTCATTCAACTTCTGATTTTACAAAAGAGAGTACTCCTATTTATAGCCATGGAATTTGGCCAAGCAAAGAGTCTCAAAAGACAAAATGAGTTAACTACACTTGGCAAGATTAACTACACTTAACTAAGTTTAAGCTAAACTAATTCCTTGAAATTAGGGATATGCACTTGGTAGTTTCTAGGATACATGAATGTAATGATTATTACTCTAAGATGACTAGGATGCATGTACATGGAAGAATGCATTAGGTAGTTACTAAAATACATGAATGTAATGATTACTCTAAGATGACTAGGATGCATACATGGAAGAATGCACTAGGTAGTTACTAAAATACAAAGAATGTAATGATTATAATGCACTTGGTGGAAACTACGAATGTGTCTTGAAACTTGAAGACTTAAAGATGACTTAAATAGTTCATGTGAGGTGCATGTGTCAACTTAAACCTTCCAAAAGACACTTCTAATTTAAGACCAATTCTCTCAAGTTTCTACTCTTAAGTTTGTAATTTTCTCACGTTCTTTCTAATTTCTACAATTTACAAACATTTATTTTTCTAATTTCTTTCTCCAAAAGTTTTAAGTCTCTTTCTCTATTTATTTCTTCATCTACATCTTCATTTGTCATGATTCTTTTATTTAATCTTCACCTCTTCTCTTTTTTTTCTTCAACAAGTTTATCCTCATTCTCATATGTATCAACAAAGGAGTTTTAAAATTGATTGATTGAATTTATCATTGGATTCATTGAGAGACGACTTGGGGTTAACTTTTCGTTATCTATACTATCATATCTTTGGTGATAGATGGTCTAACACTGTGTTAAACGGTCAATATTGGAATTCTTTTAATTTGATTGTGAAACAACGTCAATCAACATCCAAAAGGAGAGGGAAGTTTGAATTCAAACCTAACAAAATTTGGTGCAAAAGAAGGAGAGAGAGTGACACAATATACTCATGCTTTCCTCATGCATGCTCACGCTTATTGTGTGATGTTTGTACACTCCATGCGCTTTCTCCCTTGGTATTGAACAACCTATGATTTATGTTGGGCTTGAGGGGCCCAATTAAAACCCTAGCTGTACTACTCTAACCCTAATGATAAAATGCAAATGCCATATACGCTAATTATTTATATTTCATTTCAAATTAATTTTAACCCTACTCATGCAAAATTTGTAATATTACAATTTTATTAATATAAAAAAATTAATTAACCCTAAACAAAAAAAGATGTAACAAATTTCATTATAAATTAAATTTAAGTACAAGGGAATTGTGTAATTTCACACTTTTATACCTTCCTAAAAACAAATAACTCATTAATCATATCAAACAAATTTATCATATTTAATTTTCAATTATTTTTTTCTACAGAGGCAAATTTGTCATCTTTCACTTTTATCAATTAAAAAATAAATAAAATAACAATCACCCTCTTTGCAAGCCTAAAAAAGTGGACGTCCTATCTTTGATACAAGGCCTAAGGTCCAAAATTCTATTTTATTAGGTCTAAAATACAAAGTCCAAAAGCTATCCTACTTGGCCCAAACTACAAGGCCTAAAATAAAATCAACATTATTCTATAAATTTTTTATAAGTAGAGAACTTATACTCTTGAAACTTCAAAGTCTCAGAGTGATATTCTCCAATTTTTAACTTGGGCCCAAAAGTTTGTCTGGAGGCCCAAATAATCCAATTAGGCCCAATCTCCTAATAAGCTCTTAATCAAAGCTCTAACTCAGTGACCTCTTTATTTTTGTCCGCAGTCTTAGAAACGGGTTTGCATCATACCTCTCTCTTGAAAAGGATTTGTCTTCAGATCTTGTATGAAGTTCAACAACTGTAGACTTTATTTGTTCATTTTTAGTTCCCTCCAAGATCAAAGATCATTTTGTAGAAAGAATCAAATAGTAAAATAGATTGTATTTGTATAGAAAATTTAAGGAGAAAAATATAAGAAAAGAAGTTTCTTCCAACGTTAATGTACCTCTTGCTGATAAGAAATAGTTAACCCACATTGTACGTTTATTATTTGTATTTTTACAAGAAAATTTAACTAGGAAATGCCTTTTACTTTTGGAAAAGTTTTGTGAAAAACTAAGGGTTATTGTTTCAAAACATATTTTCTTCACTTTGTTCTTGTAGTTGCTTTGGAGTAGATAACAACAAACCTTGATTATGTTTTTGATATTGTTGGAAAGAAGAAATAGTATCAAAATATGAATGAAAAGAAGAATTCAATATATTGTTGTTCCCCTTTGAAGATTCTTTGTCAATTATGGGTGTAAGGAGTGTTATAAGAGATTCTTCTTTTACTTTGGATCCTTCAACTATTTCTCCTTCTTCTTTGTTGTCTTTTTCAAAAAACCTTTCATAGTTTTTTTTTTTCTGGGGAGGAAAGTTTCATATCAATGTCTAGTTCATATCTAGGCATAAATTTTACTTTAAGCATTTCCTCACAAGGATTATTTATGGAGGATTTTATGTCATTGTCTGATTCAGCTCCAAAAAAAGTTTTTACTTTATACAAGTACTCACATGGTTTATAGAAAATTTTATCAGTGTTTGATTTAGCTTCAGACAAAGAATTTTCCTTTCTCTCTTTTTCTTCCCTTTCTTTCTTCACTTTCTCTTCTTTATGTATGATAAGAGCTTGTAATTTTTCTCCAAATTCTTTTTCTCTTCTTATAATTTGTTTTCCATCAATAAATTTGTTTTCCTTTTGTACAATATCTTTTATTTCTCTATATCTTTTTCTTGTTTTCTTTTTCTTTCCCCTATCCTTGTCTTGTGGTTCTTTAAACTTAGATATGGAATTTGAGAGGTATCCCTACCTCTTAAATTCATTATTAGGTTGTGAAGGGGTATAATATTGAGCATATTGTTGTTCCACCTTCACACAAAGCTGAACTAGTTCATTTAAATCATTATAGGGTAGTAGGTTAACTCTATTCCTATTATATGAGTCAAGGCCGTTGAAAAACCTAGTTATTGTTTTCCTAGGTTCTTTAATATTCACACTCATCACGAGTAACTTCATCTTTTGTCTATACTCTTCCATACTCATGCTCCATTGTTTGAGTGGAGAAAGTTGATTCATCAATTTCTTATATTAATAGGAGGGAACATGTCTTTTTCATAGGATAACTCTAAGTTCATTCCAATAACAAATTTGGGGTTCATGGAGGGTCCTAAGGTCGTGAACAAAAGATCTCTACCAATCCAAAACTGAACCTTGAAAGCTTAAGTAAGATAAAGACACTTTTTTTTCATGGTTTATTTAGTGGCACTCAAATATCTACTCAACCTTTATCTCTCAATCTAAATATTTTTCGACATTGTCTTTTCCGTAAAAAAGAGGGAAGGTCAACCTTAGGCTTGTTGGGATAGGTTGGAGTTCTATACTTATGATGATGTTTAGGGGTTGGTGTATAGGAATTACTATAGTAAGGATTACTATACCCTCCTTCTTCTCTTTGGTATTGAAGGTCCCTATAATGTTTTCTTTCTTTATTGGAACCCTCACTATGGTTATCATTCTTTGCCATCATTCTCTCCATCATCATCTTCATTTTTTTTTCAAAGTTTTATTTATGTTATTATCCACTATCTTAGTTTATTTTTTCTCTATTTCCCTCAACTCCTCTCTTACCCACTATCCCTCATTATTTTTCATACTTGCTTGAACACTAGAAGAAGCATGATCACTCATCATTTATTTGAAAAGATTTTTTCAAATGATTTTTTTTTGTTTTTGGTGAAGTTCCTAGTAAGAAATAAAATACAAGGCTTCTGAGTAGACTACCAAGAAAGAGAGTGTGACACTTGGACAACTTAAATACCAAGTCTTTCCTAGCCAGAGTGTTTCCCAGTCCTCTTCCATATCATCTCTCACAAGAAACCTCAAAACAATATTTTTTTTCTAACAGTATATGCTCTCGTGAAAGAAAGGTATACTACTTTTAAGTGCTTTGCTTCCTAGTTGTCATGCAAACCTAAGAAAATTAAAATACCAAAGTAAAAGTAGTTACAATAAAGTAAAGACAAGTAAGAAAAGCAGGTAAATTGGACATGTTGCTATGTGAAATTGCAAGTGACATTTGGAGCCCTTTGACACACTTTTACTTTCTAAAATGCTCACTATTACGAAGTTCAAGTTGGGATTACTTTTAATACGTTTTCCCAACACAAAAAACAATAAAATTTTTTTTAAATTTGAACAAAAGTTAAAAACTTCAAAATTCTATGGCAAATTTACAGAATGTGCTTTCACTTTTGTTCATGCTTGATGTTTCACTCTATTGTTCCTCACTTTTTTCTTTAGCCTCCCAATTGTTTAGGCTCTCGAAGGAATCTTCCTTAACAAGGTCTTCTTCCTCTAAGGTGATCACATAAAAAGTTTCACATAAAAATGATATGTATACTATTCACAGTAATTTTTCCAACATGGTAGTTTACAAAATAACTTCTAGAAATTGAGAACGTATAGGATTCCAATGGTTTGGAACAACATCAAGACATAATAGAAACCTAAATCTAAGAAACTTGTTGATGATCTAATAAAAAGCTTAAGAACTCAAAGCATAAAAGAAAAAGCACACAAAACTTACCACAAGTTTAGATTACACAAGACATTTTATCAAACACATAGTGGACACAATATAAGCATTTCAGCAAACACCTCATGAACTAGTTTCTAAACTTAGAGTTTATAACATATTTAGAAATAAATGACTTAAAACATAACAAGAATATATTATAAACTTGAAAAATAACTCAAAATAAGAAGATTCAACTGATTAAAATTGAAGAAACTCAACAAAAACACAAAAAATAGTTTTAGCACACAAACAACAACAACCAAAGCACAACTAGTGACGATTCAAGCTAGGACAAACAATTTAAACCATAAAAAAAGACACATCTAAATTTATAAAATCATAAGTAGTTCAAGATATGAAAAGTAGCAAGTACATGACACGGTTTGAAAAATAGAAATGGAAGAAGCACTTATCTCATGAAGACCAAAGCTCTAGATAACAATGATGCAATTTCTATGTAGAAATGCATGCTCCAAGTGCTTGTGTTCTTCCTTTGAGGTTGAATTTTTTTTCATGGAGTTGTGCACAAAATAATTGATGTTTGCAGTTGATTGAAGCGTTTGAGATGGAATTTGGAGTGAATTTAGTGTGAGGTTAGGCCAACAACTTTGGAGAAAGTAATAGTAGAGTCTTGAAATTGAAGACTACTCTAAGGAGAACTTTAGAGCAAGAAGAGGCAAAATTTGGACAACATAACAATTCTCATTCATTAGCTAAATTTTCAATTACAAGAGTCACCTATATATAGGCTAAAAGATGATCTGTCTTGCATGTTATGAGAAACTCTCTAATGCTTGACAATGCCAAGCCATGAGCGAAGAGTATGCTCTCTATTGAGAGAGTGTCATGCGTCCAAGGTGAATTGAAGCCCAAGCTTCATATCTTCTCGAACGAAATGAGGACAAGTGGCAAAAGAAGCTTAGAAGGCAAGCTTCCACGTGGCGCCTACTTGCTTCACACGTGGCACCTTCATAAGCTTGTTTAACACCTTCTTGGAGTCTTTGCAAGCCTCGAAAAGTGGATGTCTATGTAACTTTGATACATGACCTAAGGCCAAAATCCTATTTTACTAGGCCCAAAATATAAAGCCCAAAACCTATTCTACTAGACCTAAAATACAAGGCCTAAAATAAATTCTACATTACTCTATACAATTTTTACAAGTAGAGGTCTTATACTCTTGAAGGTCCAAACTCTCTAGAGTGATCTTATCTAATTTTGAACCTGGGTCCAAAAGTTTATTTGAAGGCCAAATAATTCAAATTAGGCCGAATCTCTTGATAATCTCATGATGAAAGCTCTATCTCAGTGACCTCTGTATTCTTATAGTCTTGGAGACAAGTTTTTCATCAAAGGGATTCAGAGCAAAGTTCCATATGAAATCTATACAAGGTACCCATCAAAGAATATTAATTTGAATGGAGAAAATAAGAAGGATGATCAAACAATCCAAAATTATCAAGGAAATGCCTATTGCACTATTAGAGAGTAAAATGCTCTTAAGGAACTGTTGGATCACAATCATGGTTCGAGCCATCACATTGACACCAAGTATTAAACCCTCACATTTCTTTACAACATATCTTGCAATACCCTTCAATTTTGGGGGAAGTGTTGAAGGTGTCCCACATTGTCCAAGGTTTAGCAAAAAAAAAAAAAAAAACTTCTAAGCTTCATCATGATTGTAATACAAAGAACTCACTTGTATCATATTTTCTACGCAATCCATGTCTTGAAACACATGTCCGAAATGACTTGTTATGATCAACTTAACATCCTTTACTCTAAGAGGAATTCCCACATTTTCTAGATCAATATATTTCGAAACATCATCTAAAATAAGTACTAAGTTTTCTCCTTTTTCCAATTTTGATAAAAAATTATTGCTCTTTTTCTCTCATCTTCCCCGTAAAGCTTTGGCTTTATTATTTCTGCAATGTGCTATTGCAATTTGAAAATGGTGAAATCATGGGAAATGGTTACCCATAAGACATCCTTGAAAGTTTTGTTTCTTTTTATCTCACTTTGCACATAAGTTGCTAGGACTGCTTTTACCACTCTCCCCATTCCATATATGCCAATAATGAAAACTTGATGATCTCCCAAAAGCTCCCCACACTGTCTCAACATTTTTTGCAAATTGTAAACCAAAAAATTCTTTTGACAACACCGGATGCTTCTCAACCTAATGCTCATGCATTTCTTTAGTCAAATGTTGTATTTCCTTAGGTTTTTGTGATTTTTCAGTGTTTAGCAAAATTTGTAATGATGGCAAGTGCACCAGTCGTATTGTAACAATCCAAAAGATTTGTGTATATAAAAAAACTAAACCAATTATAATAGATTCAGATTCAGAATGAATTAGAGATTTGATAGAATATTAAGAAAATTTAAAAATAAGTTTTATCAATAATCAAAGGCTTAAAGAGGTTTAACAATAATATGATGAACTTGCCAGGGTTAGATCTCACCAATCTTCTCTCTCATGTATTACAAAAATTACCGTCTTTCCTAAAACTAATCAATGTCAATCCACGAAATTACTCAAACCTGATTCCTTAGCGGATGAGACTGAGGAATATATATTAACGGTAAAGTCCTTGATCAATTACATAGATGAATCTTGCATAACACAAGGATCTTAATAACAATAAATGAACTATTGAATCATTAGATAGTCCAAAGCCCCATTAGATGACCTAATCATCTAATAAAGTTTTGATGATCTAATAATCTAATAAAGTTTTGATGATAACATGCTCCAAGTATGTGTTTGTATTAGATGATCTATGCGTCTATTACAATAATATTCAAAGGTCTCTAAACATCAGGAATATGTACAAACAAATTGTAAATCCAGATAAGTTTTTATCTACTGTTATTTTATTAAATTAACCTTGATTAAAATTAAAAGAGATAAAAATATTTTAAACTTGTTTTTAAATATAAAAATAGTAAATGTTTTAAATTTGTTTTGAAATCTGCTTTCAATTTTATTTTGAGATCAAGTCATTCTGTACACCTTCTTGGTCTATGATTTTATCAGGTTTTGTTTACAATAAAATTGATTTGATTTAGCATATTTCATTTATCTATATGTATTTGCAGAAACTTTTTGAAATTAAAATTGGACTGTTATGTTGCTATAGCGAAATACATAAATAATTCAAAATGATGTTGCTACAGACAATTTTGATTTGATTATTTCTAAATCTATAAAACAAATTAAAGTGTCTTTCATATATATTGTTGAATATAATGGGCTTAACCCATATTTTCTATTAGTCTGATATTATTTTTATCTATAAATAAACAACCCCTATGTGTGTATTTTACACAAGGGAGATTAATTCATAATTATTTTCTCCTCTATTTTAACATGGTATCAAGAGCCTAGGATTAGGTTAATTTTTTTTTGGTGAACCTACTGTTCACCCTTGTTTTCCCACAATCGTCTCCGATGCTCTTATACATTGTTTCGCTGCCCTACTCCGTTATTGTCCACCGCTGCTCTTTTTGATCGAAGTTCATTTTGATTTTTTAGGATTTTCTCTCTTTTAAAGTGGTTTCTCTCACTTCATCTATGGCCTCTTCTGGTGCCTTCAATGAATTTCTTAAATGGTATGTGGATCGTCAAAACTCTGGTTTCACTACATCTGTTGAACATACAACACATACAAGTACATCTTTTGTTGGCATTACTCATTCGAATTCTTTTGGTCCTTGGGTTCTAGACTCAAGTGCCACAGATCACATTATTGGTAATAAATTTTTTTTCTCTTCTATATCTACCTCTAGTTGTTTACCTTCCATTACCATGGCTAATGGCTCTAATGTCTCATCTCATGATGTTGGTACTATTAATCTTTTTCCTTCATTGTCTATTATTGATAATGTTTTTTATGTCCCTGGGTCTCCCTTTAACTTATTATCTATTATTTGTCTCACTCGTTTTGTTCATTGTGTCATTTCTTTCACTAAAGATTTTGTTTGTTTACAAGACTGAAGTTTGGGACGAATAATTGCACCGGATGTGAGTCTCATGTCTTTATCACCTACGAACATCTGCACATGTTGGTACGGTTATGAATTCTCCATCTCTCCTTCATGCTCAGTTGGGTCATCCTAGTCTTGCCAAGATGCAACAACTTGTTCTAAGTTTGTCTAAGTTACCAATTTGTCTTGTAAGTCTTGTCATTTAGGAAAACAAAGTCGCAGTTCTTTTCCTAATAATGTTTCACTACGTGCTTAGTCCCCTTTTGCCTTAGTTTATTTAGACATTTGGGGACCAAGTCGTGTTAAGTCTAATTTAGAATTTCAATATTTTTTACTTTTATTGATGATTTTTCAAGATGCACTTGGTTATTTTTATTGAAAAATCGTTTTGAGTTATTTTCTATATTTTAATATTTTTTTAATGAACTTAAAAATCAATTTGGAGTTTCAATTCAAATTTTACGCATTGATAATGTTAGTGAGTATCTTTCTCATTCTTTTAACACTTTTATGAAATCTCATGGCATTATGCACCAAACTTCATGTGCTTATACACCTTAATAGAATGGGGTGGCTAAGCGCAAGAATAGACATCTTGTTGAAACTACTCGCACTCTTTTAATTCATGGTGGGGTTCCTCAACGGTTTTCGGGCGATGCTATTCTTAGTGCATGTTATTTAATTAATCATATGTCATCTTCAATTTTATAGAATAAAATTCTTCATTCTATTTTATTTGCGCATGAACTTCTTCATCCCTTACCTCTTAAAGTTTTTGGGTCTAGTTGCTTTGTTCATAATTTTTGTCTTGATCTTGATAAATTATTTGCTCAGTCACACAAATGTGTCTTTTTAGGATTCACTAGATCTCAAAAAGGATATAAATGTTTCTCAACCTCTCTTAACCACTACTTCATTTCTACAAATGTCACATTTATTGAGTCTTCTTTTTATTTTAAGTCTTTATCTTCTCCACCAGTGTCTCCATCTTATCAAGTACATATTCCAATCATCTTTGATAGTCTAGTTGTGTCTAGTGCACCTAAAGATTCTTTTCATCCACCACCTTTTCAAGTTTATAGTCATCATCAAACTTCTCATTGTCCATCCGATGACTCTCTTCTTGTGCTAGCTCTTCCGCCCCCTCCGGCTCCGACAATTGAACCTGATCTTCCCATGGCCATTTGTAAAGGTACACGTTCTACTCGTAATCCCTCTTCACATATAATGCATTAAGTTATAATAATCTGTCTCAACCTTTTTTATACTTTCTTTCATCTATTTCTTTTGTGTCCATTCCAAAAATTGTAGGTGATGCCTTAGCCCATCCTAGTTGGCTTGAAGCAATGCTTGATGTGCTCTTCAGAATAGTGGAACTTGCGAACTCATTCCTTTACCTTATGGGAAATCTATTGTTGGTTACAGGTGAGTTTTTGCTATCAAAGTTGCTTCTGATGGTATTATTGATCGCCTCAAAGCTCGTCTTGTTGCTAAAGATTATACACAAATATTTGGTTTAGACTATGGTGATACTTTTTCTCCAGTGGCAAAGATGGATTTTGTTTGCTTGTTCATACCTATAGCAGCTCTTCAAAGATGGTCTCTTTATCAATTGGATGTCAAAACTGCTTTTCTTAATGGGGATTTGCAGGAAGAAATTATATGGAGCAACCTCCAGGTTTTGTTGTTTAGGAGGAGTCTTTTGGATTGGTATGTCATCTTCACAAATCTTTATATGGTCTTAAGCAGACTCCTAGGTCTTGGCTTAGAAAATTTAGTAGTGTTGTTCAACAATTTGGTATGACTTGCAGTGAGGCAAATTATTCAATTTTTTACTGTCACTCAAGTGTTGGATCCATCTATCTAGTGGTATATGTTGATGATATTGTTCTTACAGGAAATGATAACCATGACATCCCTTAGATAAAATGACATATTTGTCACCACTTTCAGACCAAAGATCTTGACAAACTCAGATATTTCTTGGGGATTGAGGTAGCACAATCTAACCATGATATTGTTATCTCTCAAAAGAAGTATGTATTGGACATTTTGGAGGAAACTGGATTAATGAATTCAAAATTTGTTGATACACATTAATGTCAAATTTGTTGAGAAATATAGAAGATTAATTAGAAAATTGGATTATTTTACTGTTACTCATCCTGATATTTCATTTGTAGTCAGTATGGTGAGTCAATTTCTTAATTCTCCATGTGTTGATCTTTGAAATGCAGTCATTCGCAATTGAAGTATATTAAAGGTTCTCCTGGAAAAGGCTTATTATATGGTCATAATAACCATAGTAAAGTTGTATGTTATTCAGATGCTGATTGGATAGGATCTCCGTCTATATAATATCTACTTCTGGATATCGTGTTCTTATTGGTGGTATTTGATTTCTTGGAAAAGCAAGAAACAACATGTTGTGGCAAGATCTAGTGCTGAAGCAGAATATAGAGCTATGGCCTTAGCTATCTGTGAGCTTATTTGGCTTAAACATTTACTTGAAGAATTACAATTTGGAGAAGCCACTCAAATGACACTCATATGTGATAATCAGACTGCTCTTCGTATTAACTCAAATCCTGTCTTTCATAAAAGGAACTGACATATTGATATTGATTTCTATTTCATTTGAGATGAAACTATATCTAGAGACATCAAGACAAAATTTGTTAATTCGAATGATCTGTTAGCTGATATTTTCACTAAATATTTACGTGGACCTAGAAATGATTATATTTGTAACAAGTTTGGTACATATGATTTATATGCACCAACTTGAGGAGGAGTGTTGAATATAATGGGCTTAGCCCATATTTTCTATTAGTCCGTTACTATTTTTATCTATAAATAAACAACCCCTATGTGTGTATTTTACACAAGGGAGATTAATTCATAATTATTTTTTCCATCATTTTAGCATATATATCAAAATCAGATTTTATAACATATTGTGCTTTAATGTTCAAATTTGCTCATAATGGAAATTATTCAAATTATTATGGAATATTTAAACGTGATTAATTGTTTCAAATAAAAAATATCTTGTGTTGTTTAAATTGTTTCTATATGGAGATAAAGTCAGTTTTAATGCACAATCAAGAATAGAAGTTGTTCTTCCAATGACTAGTTTCAACATTAGATGGTTAAGATTTTCCTTTCAAGTATCCAATGACTAGTTTCTACAAAGCTACATATAGAGGACAAATTTCAGGTTGAAGAAAACAAGAAGCAAAAAGAGAAATACATCATAAAATGCATTGAAGAATCTAAATATTTGAGTGTCTATTGTAAATCTGCTATAGAGAGAGCATCTAGAGTTTTGGGCTGTGAGAAAATTATGTAATTCTTCACCATTGTGAAGTAAACCCTTGTAAGTTTTCACTGTTCTCTCTTTTGAGAGTGTTTCTTTCAATCTTGAGTGGTCTTGATCTTAAGTGGAGATTGAGACTGGTATAACCTGGAGAGTTTTGCATACTCGGATAACCTGGAGAGGTTAGTGTACTCATTGTAACATAGAGAGGTTTGTGTACTTGTTGTAACTTGGAGAGGTGATAACACTTGTTCTAATCAGTAGATTAATGAAAGCTCTTAAGCAGTTGCTTAACGGGACTAGATGTAGCTCAAGTTTTAGTGAACCAGGATAAATCTTGTATGAGTTGGATTTAATTTTACTGTTCTCTTGTGTGCCTCAGAATTATGTTTTATTTTCGCCTATTTATTATCCGTTGTGAATTGAGTTTGTAGGCTCCATTCAACCCCCTTCTAGAGCCGATTACACCTTCATGAACCAGACTCTATTCCTAGACACGAGTTTTGATCCGATAAATTAATTCAGATCTAGATTCAAAAGATATTTTTCAATAATCAAGTTATAGATCCGTGCAACAAACATAAGCACATAATTAAAAAAACTGATGATTGACAAAGGATTTGACCTAACCCCAACAATAAGAAATTTAGCTCCTCATAGACATGAAGAAACCAAACATTGGAAGATAAATGATGGAATAAGAATATTATTCCAAACGAAGCTTAAAGATGCCTTAAAGAGTCAATTTGATTCTCTGTTCTAGCCAAAGATGTCTAACCTTAAACCTTACAAATCTATTAAATGAAACACGAAATCAACACTCACACCAGACACCTATTGGATTCTATTTCTATCCCAATAGTGACTCAATCTGCATTGGACCCATCTTCCTACGTCAGGCACCACCACCGTCTCTTTTGTAGGATTTCTACCAATTAAACGTACATGATTGACTTGGACTTGACTTTATTTACTTATTTTTTCTTAGTTCATCAACACTTGAATCTTAATTCTTTTTATCTAATATTTTCTTGATAAAATTTATGAAAAATAATCTAAACTAATATCAAATCCTTCTATTGATTCTCACAAACAATTTTAAAGAAAAACTATTAAAAATTGAGAAAATAAACAAATTTGAAATATAAAAGGAGTTATTTTTTTAACCTAAAATTATATCAATAATTTCATGTAAAATTCCTATTTCTTTTTCTTGTAAATTGAAGTTAGAGCACCCAATCTGATTCAATGAGCTTTCAATATCAATAGCTCTTTGTTTCAAGTGGTTCTTGCGCTTATTGTAATGTGACTCCAATTGTCCCCAAATGTCTTCTTCTTTACTTGTTAGATCGGACATAATCTCATCAAAGTTACTTTGGAAAGTAGTCAAATCACCGTTACCACCTTCATAATTTGTTTCATTTTTTTTTGTGAAGTTTAGATCATTCAAGACTGCTGATATATTTAAAAGAAAAATACAAAATACAGTTTTGAAGTACAAAATTTGATCAAACAGTATTTTATTTGCTTGTCCTTTTATTAATATTAAAGAAGAAAATAATATATTACAAATCAGATCGTATGGCTCTTTAAAGTATTAAAACAAAAAGTGTCTATAAAGTATTTAAATAATGAGTTTCTAAAAGGGAATTCAATTTTTCAAATATATATTACTTTCTCAAAATAATATATATATATATATATATATATATATATATATATATATATATATATATATATATAACAAAAATATTTAATTAAAATTATTAAATTTTATGATTTAGGTTAATAGATTTTTATTTTTATTTTTCTACTTATTACTTTGTCGTTTG
>Ga0209489_104596_pt1 | contig 25221 bp, 9 predicted proteins | sample SiratrowhiteBW_FD_187527 | JGI IMG/M metagenome (GOLD analysis project Ga0209489, IMG submission 187527) | Root nodule microbial communities of legume samples collected from California, USA - Siratro white BW (SPAdes) (version 2) | ecosystem: Host-associated > Plants > Roots > Nodule | place: USA...
TGAGTTTTTTTTTTTTTTTTATAGTCACTACTGTGTTGCACATTCATGTGGGGTTGATTATCGACTGATCGTTCCCTAAATCAATAATTGTAAGAAGAATTGATTGTTGGTTTCCCTTGACTTGGTTCACGTGAATTGCTTACATGCGGTGGTGATTTTGCGCTTTTGATGTAAACTGGGGTGGGTGGTGTAGGTGCTGTCCCCTGTTCTTTTCACTGGTGCAAAAATGCCACAAGATATTACTTACCAACACCCTTTGTTTGATGGCAAAATATCTTGCACGTTCCCCAACAGGTTCCAGGTCATTTATTTTTCTTTTGCTTTGCATTTTCCTTATTTTTTCTCTGTATAAACCATTGGAAGACACTGTGTGTGTGACTTCAGTTTTGAGGAAATAAGGTTATGGTTATTTCTTGTAGGATGTCAGCGACATTCGAGAAGTCCCTGATCATCAGGTCTTGTCATGTTTTTATAGCTTTGATTGTATCCATGTTTTCTTAACCCTTTTGCTGACTTGATTTTTGGGTATTGATGCTGTGTAGGAGGTGTTCGCAGACCCGAACCGAGACGAAAGCTTGATCATTGAGCTTTTGGAATTCAAGCCTGACATTGCTGATAATGAGAGTGCTGCATGGTTTCTTCAAGACCTTGCTAGTGAACAGGATGCTGAAGGAACTCTGGTATGTTGTCATTTCGTTATGGTGTAGTCATATTATCAGATTCTTCAAGTGTTGCACTGTAATTGGTATATGCAAACTGAATTTTATTAAGTTAATCCTATCCTATGTGTTGGCAAAGAAGATTTGTGGATTGAATGAGTGATACCAACAGTAGGTGTGTTTTCTGAATATTTTATTGTTTTGCTTTTACCGTACTGTATTATATCCAGTGAACAAAATATGCTTTGGGGGCTTGGTTGATTTAGTTCCATAAAGGGTGTCATAATTTATATCGTGTTTAATTTTATCAAAGTTTTCTTATAAAGTTAGTTTGTTGGCATACGGTAGTTGGTTATTATGATCTTTAACTTTTTTGAATGTTTTCTGTGTATTTTGGGGAGTTTACTTATCACTGATGATTGGAAGACTCTCTTTTGCCTTTCAGCTCACTATAAGCATTGCCTGTGTTATTTTTTCCTTTTAATTCCAAAGTGATTTGATTTATCAAAGCATTGCACTACTTCAATTGCTGTGAGAGAGCATGTATTATCTCCCAGAACACATTAACCGGAAAAGGAACTTCTGTAAGAGAAGAGAAGATAGCTTTCTTTTAAAGCTATCCATTTAATGTCTTATTTGTTGCAAAATTTTATTGTGTTTCATGATTATCTAAGTTATTGTGTCTCATGATTATCTCTCCCCTTTAAATTGGTCAGGTTATTGAGCAGTCAGGAGTCCTGGAAGCACCTGGTTTGACGTACTACAATATTCCTGCTGTTGTAAGGACTGCAGTGGGTCAGATGGTAATGTTTCTATGTTTGTTTTGACTTGATTTATGTTTCTACATCATTTCCTGATCATCTAAACGAGTCACCTTGGGACTAAAGTTCATACATAATTTCTTATAACTCCTCTGGATTGTTAATTAGATTTCACAATCCACTTGCGCGCCTTGTTATTTTCTGTATTCATTATTCAGAAATTGAGGGCGTGAAAAGACAATGTTACGAGTCCAAAACTGAATCAACGTGACTTCCTGCTTATCTATTATTTGTTACTCTTGAACTTGATATTCTTTGATGATATCTTTATCACACGGATTACTTGTGTACTTGTATTGTAGCCTCTTTTTTTTACTGCTCAGTGTTAATTGTATTTGTTAATTTGATTTTGCATCTTGGTGGCCGCCTATACCTCAATACTATTAAATTGATGTCCACCCTTAAGATTTTGCACTAATTTGGAGCAAATTTAGCTACCTATTCATCAGTGTGGGTCTAAGTTTGCATATGAATTTTTCCAGTGTAGTGATGCTAGGAGGACTTGCTTACAGATGAAGCATAGCTTTTAGTCTGCTCTACCACTTTCTTAGATATTCGCATATGTGTTGATCTCCTTATTGTCTGCATATTGTTGTTTAAATTTCCAATCTATCTGTAATTTATTGATTTTATGGATTCTGCTTGTATTGTCAAGAACTCAGGCATTTATACTGGGAATAATGATAAACATTTGGTTTGATCTATATGTCTATGTATATGTCTATTTTCAATCTGACATTATCAAATGCGATATTGAGTTCCATCTATGATATGTTCAATTTACTCAATAACCCTCTTGAATCAGACACGTCACGTGCCTCTCCATGGCTATAAAGCTGCATATTGTAATTGGCCCAAACATCTGATCTGCATACAGGCTAAATAAAGTTGAAGACCTAGAAATTTGTTGTGTGAAAAAATGTTGGTTTTGCTCAACTGCACCATTTGTTTATATTATTATTTCAGTAAAAATAATTTGTAGGCTAATTTAGTGCCATGATTCTATGAGCCTTTTTAAAGCTTCCCATTATTTTTATTGTAGATTATAGACTGCAATATTACAAACATGCCAACTTTTCATTAATCCATCTGAACCCTGCGAGTTGTTGCAACTTGCAAAAATGATCCTTATTTCTCAGTCTTGAATTGCAAACAACAGAAATACTCTTGGATTTTAGTAACTTCAAGACAGGGGAAACTAGCTAACTTCACGTAGTAGGATAAAACTTTTGTTGTTGAAGCCAGGGAAATTGTGGAATTACATATTATTTCCTTTCTAAGTGTAATTTTGGATTCACGAAGGTTTTTTTTTATCTGATATTCGTTTTGAAGCTATACAAGCTGAAAATACATGTGTTACTTCTATTATCGGTGTTTTAATAGTGGATTATTTACAACTAAATATGATACTCTGGCTGATTACATTTTGGATGTTAATCGCAGTTTAACTCAAAGGTTAAAAGTATGATCTTGACTATCTATTCCCATATTACCCGCTGTCTTCTTATTTTCTTGTAAGAGAAAATTGATGCATTTTTCATATGACCATTTTGCAAGATTGTTCTATATATAATATTTACGTGTGAGTTTTTTCAAGAGTTTTGCGCCACTGCACGTTTTTTAATCACTTATTGTCATATGTAATTTTTGGCAGGCAATTTCTAAAGGTCGGCAAGGAAGGGAAGCACAAAATATTGTGAAAGTAGGTTCTGCATTACCTCAACATTTGCTAATGCTAATTTGACACTGTTCCTACATCAATTGATGATCTTTGATTAATTCCGAAATTGTTTAATTTTTTCAGGTTTATTTGGCAAATTTGCGTCTTAAAGAAGTTGATACCGATATTCTAGTCACTGCATACGAGCCAATTGTTATAAAGTAAGTTGTAGAATAACTTTTTCATGACAATAAACTCTTCCCAAAATTGTCCTGCAATTCAAGTTATGACCGATTGGGTGAGTTTTATTGAATTTAGGTGGATGTTCAGGTTTTGTTCAAACTGTTTTTTGGACTAATTACGCAAAGTCTATGAAGTTGCACCCAATACTCGTCCCCTTTTTGACATTACTTTGACCTCTCTAATTCGTACAAGAAATCAGGAGGTTTTTGTCAATAAAAAAGATTCAAAGTATTATTCTGATATATACACAATATTACGTGAGTGCAATTTATCTTTCCTTTGGGTTGAAAATAATCCTTACTGGTCAATATGTTAACATGTGATCGGTCGTTTAAATCTTCAAATGCTAAGCATATTAGAGATCAAATAAAAAATCAAATGAAATATCACCTGAACTAGTGAAAGCTCTTCATCATGTTCTAGACATATATTTTAATTATATTCTATGTCTTCAGCCCTTTGAGCGAAAGCGCAGACACAGTTGGTGCTGGTGTAGCCGTTCCAGCTGCTCAAGTTGGATGTATGCCCATGGATGAGGTCTTTAAACTGGCTGTTACAAGCTTCAGGGTTCTTGACTGGAGTCTTTTTTGATGCAAGACCCTAGGTATGCTGGGAGCAAGTTTTTGCTAAACTGTGTGGAGCCAGGCTTTAACATTTTTATTTTAGTGAAATTTGGAAAAGAAGGTGCAAATGCCATTTTTATCACTGTATATTCCTCTGTGTTTTCTCTTTGGTCCGTAAGTACTCTCATTGATTGGCATTTGGTCAATTTTTCATGATTTCATATAGTTAACTTGTTTGGATTGTCACTTGTAACTGGATAGAATAATGTGTTTGGTAATGTCAGTGACTTTTCCCTTTAAGGAGGTGGTAGATTGGAGTTTGTAATAATGGTTAACGTTACTTTAGATGTTGCTTTATACCCAGCAACCTGGGACAGGAACAACGTGCTTCTTGGAAGCACTGTGATTGCTGCACAAAAGGGCCATAGCCACCAGCTTGTACGTGGTAGGGTTATGTATTATTGAGTTTTGGTGGGCAAAGTTGTTATGGCTAAAATGATGAAACACTTGAAGATAGACTTGTAGACAAGCTTTGCCTACTATAGACTTTCAAATCAATAGGTGACAGACATGTTTCGTGTTAGAGATGAGCTTGCATTTAAAAATGTCTTTATACAAGTCAGACGTCAATTTGAGTACTTAAGTTATAGTACTTAAGTTATAGTAGATAATGATAGGATTTCATGACTGAACAGGATTGAATGAAAACAGTTTTAAAAAGACCCTATACATTTGTTTTATGTCTAGATGAATAATGTTCTGGTCTTTTTTTTTTTTTTTTTTTTTTTTTTTTTTTTTTTGTTTTTTTAAATAAAATCAAATTGCTGTATTATTCATAGAACATTAAAGAGAAAATAAGTCATGTTATGTATCATCCTGTTATATAGCACATCTATCAAACATCATATGGAATGAAAATTTCAGGAATTCCACGTCCTTGAAAGAATTTGAATAATAGATTGTTTGGTTCAAGTCTTAGACATGCTTTTTCATGTTTACTCAAGCTAATAGTTATAACTTCTCAGATATCAGTGAACTTGAGTTTTCCAGCGAGTTTTCAAACATAAGAAAGCACTTGCTTTTCATTCTACTACAAGCAATCTTTAAGAGCCTGCCATATACAATGGATTCTGATGCTCTCTTATCACAGAATTTCCTTGCAACTAAAATTTCAACATACTTTCTTTTTCAGTTGCTATGCAATGATTAATTAAACGGTTGAGAGTTGAGAGTTGACACATTCATGTTGACAGTAATGGACAAGCTCAGAAGCATGCTTCAATCTAGGAACTGTACTTGCCCCTTTTAGAAGGTACATACAAATCTTTAGGTTGAAAAATTTCCAAGAAAATATGGCAAAGACCCTTTGAACTTAGAAGCAGGATCTGAGTTCCAACTTTCAACCATCGTAATCCATGCAAATTCTATCTTTGTTAGGCAACACAGTGAGAACAGAGTCTGGATTTCACATGTAACCAAAATGAGTTCTGTGCTGAGGTTTAATTAAGGACTGTGTCAACTGGTGAACGATGCAAATCATTAGAGGTGGCACTCTTAGGACCCCAAAAGTTACAACCATGATGTTGTGATGAGTCAATCACGTGTCATGCAACTAGTTTGAAAAATAATGCATTCTATGGACCCACCCAATAAAATACACGATATTGCAGTCTTCTTAGACAGATGGTTTCACACATTGTGAATTTAGAAAGGAAAACTGCTGGAAATTATTGGTGACCAATCAACGTCAAATCATTGTCAAATCTCTTAAGATCAAGGTGCTGGCTGCCACACTGTGACACTCACATACATACGTGGATACCCTTATACTGCACACTGTTAAAGAACAAACCAAAATTAAAATTTTCCCTGAAATTCCATTGGAACCAACAACTTTAGGAAAGTTGATGGTACCCCTTTTTTCCGTCAATTTTGTAATGCTTTCTCACAGGAACACTAACGGAAATTTTGTCGTAACATATTCCAACATTTTTTCTGTTAAGAAAATGGATGATAACACTCCAATTTCGTTGTAATCTTTTAAGTAATTCCGAATTTGCAGTATTGTGCACTAGAAGAATTGTAGTTGTGGCAATAATAAGCATTGGACATTAATTAATTAACCAATAGGGAAGCTCCTCGTCTTAAGTAATAAGGCATGATTTGATATGAATAGAAGGAAGGACAAGAAAGGTTTATATTCGTTGTAATTAATGAAAAGAAAAACAAAGTGAGAGAGGAAACTGCCGACAATGACCATACTTCAAAAAATATCAACAATAATAGGAAAATGTTATGGACAGATGGACGCTTCCAAGTTATTATATCTTGTGAGTGTAAGAAATGAAAAAAGAAAAAAAGAAAAATACTAATTGGTGAGTTGGCTAACTGGTCCTGAAAACAATTTTATGTATTTGTTTCTTTTATTGTTTTTTACTTTTAAATTAACTGAGTCATAAAATGAGTACATTTTATAAAATTTAAAGTGATTGATTTCATTGATAAACAAATATGAGGTAAAAGAAAAACACCTGTGAAAGTTCCTTCTCGAATAAAAGAATTAGAATTGAAGACATCTTAACACTTACACTTTAAAAAAAAGAAATCTTTTGAACTGAGATAACCTTAATTTTTTGGTTGCTTAAAGTACCAACCTATAACTAATAAGTAGGACCAAACAACTTTCCACAAAAGATAAATTATTTCAATCCTATCGAGTTAAAATTCTTTTAAAATTTCATTTAGCATTTGGTCCAAGAGAAGACCAAGTTTTGCAAGTTGGTGATGAAAATATCTTATGGTTCTTCCTAGATTCATACTGAAAGCTGTACATCATTCTTTTTATCAATATAAACTTTTTTCACAAAGAATATTAAAGTTTAATTCTGGACTTCAAAAAAGATAAGTATTCTCTTGAATAAGTTTTGTTTTAGGTTATTTTGATATCATATTAAAAAATAATTTTAAATTCAATTCAATTTCACAAAATTAAATTATAAAATAACTTTTAATTTTAATTAATTTGAGATTTCCACCATCATAAAAGACGAATCAACAATGAATAGATTAATAAACAATAAGTAACAATACAAATATTTTTCTCATCTCCTGATTTCCTAAAACCTTTTTAATCTGAATGAAAGTTTTCCTAAAAATATAAAAATCAAGAAAAAATTATTTTTATCAGAGTCAATCCAGAAATTATACAATGTGCAAAGGGTCCAATGCAAAACTTTTACTTTTACCCATTTGAGCTAAATTACAATCTTAATTTAAATTTAAAATAGATATAAATAGTATGATATATTAAAAAGTTACATAGTATATTTTTGATTTTGGAAATATTTTTTGTATCTTAAAAATATTTTAAAAACATATACTTAAGTGTATGTATTTGACAACCCAGCTATAAGAAGAGATAGGTTCACGCTGAAAAAAATATAATGTCAACAATAAATAATCATCATATTAAGTAAATAAAAATTAAAACATCACATCATCATAAATTTAATCATGTCCTATTAGTCTATAAATAAGAGAATTTATGTTCAATTTGCTATACTTCTCAATTTTCTCTTTTACTTTCTCATTGATTCTCTTTTTTTCTCATTTTTTTCTTTATTAAAACTTATTTCTTTCTTTTGTTAGACTCTTACTTTCTCTTCTCTTTGATACTAAAATTTCTTATTCCTCTTTTACATAATCTATACTTATTTAGGTAAGGGAATAAAAAATATCATTCTTTTACCCTTTTTTATTGGTATTTATATATTTTATTTTCTATACTACGATTGATTTTTGTGTGTTTACGGATGATTTTATTGACAATTTTAAATGTTATTTTACACAATTTTATTTTGGAAAAGTTCTAGAAAAAGGAAAAACTATGTAAAAATTTTTAGAAAACAAACCCATAACTTTTTCAACTTAGACTCTGGATGAACATAAGTTAATAAAAAATTATATCTTAATTCTACTCCACCATAGAACTAGTTTTGTTAGAAAATAGACTTCAAAAGCTTTAGTTTAGACTTCTTAATCACAAAATAATGTTTTGAAATGAAAGAGACAATTTTTAGAAGTTGGTACTTTAATTATGAAACATTATTGGTAAAATTAATTTATCATTTTTTTTGTTTTAATTGGTAATTTGTTTTCAAAATGTAATTAAACATTATGGAACTAAATTTCTTAAGTTTTCAATGATATATAATTTATAATTTTTGGATCAACTTGATGTTAGATTGTTTGATGTTGCATCATAATATCATATTGTTTAATGTTGCATCATCTTATATTTGTATTATCTACATATTCTAAAGTTGGTTCACATATAGTCTAAGGTTGACCTAAATGAAGTTTGATTTAAAATAAAGCTTAAATCCATCTATTCATCTAGCACGTCTATCTACAAGTAAATTCATCTAATCCATTTATTACAAAAATATAAAAAATTAGATCAAATTTATTTATTTAATTTTATGAATGATTAATGATTCATCCATTATTTCTACAAATTTAATAAAGTTTATATCAATACTTAGTAAATTAAAATTAATCCACTTTCGTTCATAATTAATTCTTCCTTATATTTAAGTTTGTAAGAAGTTTTAAAAATATATTTTAAATTTCTTTAAAAAATATTTTTAAATATTATTTTTTTCAAAACTATTTTTAAATGTTTAATTTTTATGGATAATTTGGATATCCACCCTTAAAAAAATTATAAATGGATGAATTCAATTGAAATTTTATTAAATATATCATATTAGATATTTTTTTAATTATTTTGTTTATACATTGAAATGGATATATATATATATATATATATATATATATATATATATATATATATATATATATATATATATATATATTCCATTTGTTTGCTAGTTAATATAGACTCATTTGAATAAGTATAAAATATGTGTGCCTTATTCGTAAAAGGATAGTTTTAAATTATAATGACTAATTTATAAATTTAGTAAAAGTAGATGGATGCCCCCAAGTTATTTAAACATTAATGGCAGTGCTGTTTTAATTATTTTCTTTTTGGAAATATCGGATTAAAAGCACTTAAGTTAAGCTTAGAATAAGTTATTCTAACGTGTTTGGTTACCTTATTTTTGCTTTTGTCATTTTATTTTAGCATTTTACTACATAATGATTTCATATTGGATGTAGAATTGAAGGCAGTAAATGAAGATGGAGGACAAAAGAGTTTAGCACAAGAAATTTGAAGAAATTAAACAATTATGTGTAGTCCTATGTGGTAAGAATCCAACCATCAAAGCATTTGAAGAACAAAAACGTTTTTTTTTTCCTTTGAATATTCAACACCATAATGATGGAATGCTAATGCTAGCACTAGGCACTTGTTCTAACGATGACACTCTAGCTATTTAGCACTTGATATATGCATCAATCAAGCTGCTATAGATATATAGTGCTAGGGAATCACTAACTATGGGTTGGAGCTAGGCCAATAATTAATCTTATATGATCTAAGGAATTTAAAGAGAAAAGAAATATGTCAGTTTTTGTCTTTCCCATTTTCCAACATAAACGTATGACTCTAAACTTGCTAATTTTAGGAAAAAAAGATATGGATCTAGGGTGTCGAGACATCAAGGTCAACTCCTTTTCTATGTCAATCAATTGAGTTTTGTTTTATCTTTACATTGTTTTTTTTTTTTTTCTTTTCCACATATATTTAAATCTACTTGTTAGCCGATGATTGATCTTAAATTTTAATTGAAGTTCACTTTGTTTTCAATTAATAGATTAATTATTCATGAGATGATTGGATGATACCAAAGTATACACATTAAATTAGTATGTGATCTTACTGGTTGAGCTTATCACCATGAGCAACAAATTCTCTAATGTCTATAATTTGAATTTGGATATTATACTAAGAAATTGCTTAGTTTAGTTGATTAATACTAGTTAACATACGAAGAAGTTGGATTCTAATTGAAAGAGTAAATTCAAGCATATAAAGAACTTGAACTGGGTTGTTGAGTTATATGAATAATGTACCGTAAAGAATAACACGTTTGAATTTAATATTTTCATCATCCATTAAAATTATTTATATAAAGAAATTGTTAACAAAGAGTGTAAATTCTATAATAAAAGTTTATTTTTTTATTATGATTTATAAATTTGTGTGATGATTTTTTTTATCAGGTATAATATACCATAACAAATGGATACTCAATGAATAAAATTTGTTTAAAATAGCAGTTTGAACTCTTATTCCTCTTTTAATAGACTTCTCGTGATATGTATTAACATATAACTATAACTTTCGTATTATGTTCTCATTGAACTATGTTTTGAGTTGAGAAATTTTACTCCACCTTCTTATTTTGAGTTTGGTGGTAAAGGTATCAAAATCATTTTTTTTTAGATTTATCCTTCTTTTGAGAATATTTTTTTTTTCTATTTATTCAAATCAGTCTCATGGTGGGCTGAGTGGGGGATCACATGTCAGTTGCTTAAAGTGAGAATTAAACCATGCTTAAGGGACCTTTTAACTCCAACAATAACAATATTAAATAGGCAATATTAAATAGATTTTTATTCCCTCAATCATCATATTTGATAGCTTAAAGGTGCATATAGTCAACCATATAGTCAACGTTCAAGTGACAATAGTTGATAATATTAATTCCACATAATGATAAAAAAGTGACACAATAAGAGAAATAACTATGTCACATAACTTAATTATATTATGAATTTTTCTGTCAACACCTAATGTTTTATTTTGAACTTGATTGTGATGATTTTTTTTTTCTGACAACATGCATAATGTCACAATCTATGACAAAGTCATATGTTTCGACACAATTTTTGTGACATTTATTTTTGTATTTTGTTACAAAATTACTCACAAATTTGTCATTGTCGAATTTTGAAATGTTTTATGACGAATCAAATTTGTCAAAAAAATATTTTTTAGTGATTTCTTTCACATGTTATAATTAAGTGTTCTTGCTACTTTTCTCTATTCATTCATAAAAGTAAACATCCTTTTGTTGTTGCTTGTATTCATATTAATGAGATATATCTTCGTAGATCGAGTTTGGCATAGTAGGAGGTCTCCTATGTGATTATTTGAACAATGTTTTTATAAAGTATTTATGTTTTAATTGGTATTAACACTGTAGCTGAAATTTATGCCATCATGATTATACAACATGTGAATTGGAGATTTATTTGGATTGAATGGGATTTTAAGTTGATACTTGGGCTTTCCTTAGAGATTCTAAGCCAGATGAAAAAATGTACAAATTTTCTTAATTTTTTTTTGTTATACTTTTAGGAAAGAAAAAAGTACATTCACAAATTAGCTAATTTTGTTATTGATAGTAACCATGATATGATGGGATGATATGTCTTCATTTATAGTTTATAATATTTTTTTTTTAAAATGATGTTTTTCTTTTCAATTTTTGTAATCTTTATTCATTATAAAAAAATCAAATTTACTTAGCTGAGATAATTGCAAAATTTGTAGGTAAATTAAAATTACCTATGAATTACCCATGAAAATGTAAGTAATTTTTGGATGAATGATGTGTCTGTAAGTATTTGAAAATGTGGATATTGTCTACGAATTTCTTTCTATGCGTATTACCTATGGATTCCAATCTATTACTAATTTCTCACTATCCAACATATATGGGAATATACCAACTGGCTCCTATATGTAGCTAATATCTACGTACACATTACCCGTGAGTTAAGATCCATAGGTAAATTTTTCACTACCACAATTTTGTGGCTGCTAGAATTAGCAAAATTTTATGGATATATATACCTCAAAACCAAATTCTATGGGTAAATATGTAGATAAATCTTACAAACATCAATTGTATAATTATTTCTACTCTTTTACATCTGTACAATAAAACATAATCCAAATCTAACACATCCAAATTAATTTCAAACAATCTATCATCAATTCTATTACACCTATAATATTTAGTACAACAATGAAACATCATCCAATACAATACCTAATCATAAAACAAAACCCAAATTTAATTTCAAATTCAAACATAACATAATTCAAAAGTAAAGTCAAGTTGAAATATAATCCACAATACAAAGAAACTTGGAACATAACCCAGATCCTAAACTTAAAACTAAAGTATTGAAATGTAATCCAAGTAAAGTAGAAACATAGTCAAAATGAGGTTCAAGTTTTTAAATGTCCTAACAATCTGCATAATTAGTATCTTTATGTCCAAATTATTCATGCTTGATTTATTGTTGGTTAGGTGGTTGTTGTTGCTCTTGCACTTGTTTAGATTGTTGTTGTTCAAATGCACTTCGTGTATGAAGCAGAAGGAAATGAAGGACGAAACTAACCAATGCTTTCAATTGCCGACTAAGTCTCTCATTGTCTTTTCTATAATTCTGAACTTGTTCTTTTAGTTGCGAAATATGTTATCAATCATAAGGGAAAGCCGAAGATCTATTATACGTAAGAGTATGACCATATTTAAAGTTATAGGCAAGCTCTCCAACCTTTAGATTCAACCTTTCTTTTTGTCACCTGCAACAAGAAGCCAACTTTCAGTTCTAATTCTATCTTCCTCTAGAGGATCTACTAGGATGATTTGGATTGTGTAGTACAAGATGCAACCTCTGATCTGGTTTGAGTAAATCTACTATGAAATTCGTCCTATTATTCACAGATAAAAGTGATGTCATGTATACAATACCCATATAGAAAAACAAAAATAACAACAAAAAAATGTAACCCTTTTGTTCGTCTTAATCTTTCATCAACAAATTGACCATCACTATTTAAATGCCTCATCAATATATGCAAGATGACCCAACTCCTTTTTCTATAAACAAGCATAAATAATATTATCCTTATGCAAGGAAATATCATCCAACTTCTTAAATTAGTCATAATCCAATGCAATATTATCAAATACCATATATTCTTTGCAACATTTAAAATTGTAGAATACCATAATATGCAATCATAAAGCATAATTCAAAATCAATTTAAAACTAATCCAATGCAACATTTATGTTTTGTGTGTACTTACCATGCAAATGTTGTGCTCATATATACTAATGGAGTCACGTGTATGTAAAGAACCACCCATCTCAAATGCTCGATTTTTTTGGACTTGAATATACTTGGCATGAAATTCAGGTGAATTTCACTTGGATAGGAAAGAAGTCATACATCATTGAACATCCAATTATGCTTCTTTCCAATTTTTCTGGCTTCCATGACCATTTTAAATAACCCATGTGAGTCTTTTGAGTGCTTTTTTTTAATCCTTTCCTCATCTTCAGGTCTCCAATGGACTTTTCTTTATGTAAACACAAAATTTGTCACGAGGTATTTCATTTATAAGATTTTGTGGTGACAACATAAAGTTCTTGAAATAGTGGGACAAAAGTGAATTGTCTCTCGATACAAGTAAGATGCATAAATTGATCCTTAAATTGAGTCATATTTTTGACTGAGCGTTTATAATCACCCATGAACCTATAAAATTAAGTAATGCAAAAGGATTTAGACCATATATAAATAAGTGAAATATTTTGACAAAATTACAATCATATTTTTCATACCTTTCAAATAGATACATCCACCTATATTGAACTGGTCCACCAAGTCATGCTTCACTTGCAAGATAAATTGGGAGGTGTTCCGTTGAGTCAAAGAATGTAGGTGGGTCATGATCCCTTAATGTTGTCGAGCAGAAATCTTTGAAGAAGTGACTAACTTTGATAAGTGAATTCAAAGTATACACCAATAATGAACTAAATGCAATAGAAATTAAACACTTCATGAATATATGACAATCATCACTTTCCATCCTATCTATCCTACCATTATCTACATTCATACATCTTGCCAAATTTGAAGAATAACCATCAGGCATACAAAGTTCTTTAATCTAGTGATAAGCTAACTTTGATTCCTATGTATTCAAAGTGCAATTTGCTTTTAGTTTTAAAACCTTACTATTAGCTTGTAACTTCAACTTTAAATTTGGTCTCCTACAATACAAAGCTAGGTTTTTTCTTGTCTTATCATTGTCCTTTATCTTACTGTTGATATCCATGACGAAGTTGAATATGTTGTTAAAGAAAATTTTCTCTATATGCATAACATTAAGATTGTGTCTCAGCAAATTACCTTTCAAAAATGAAAGATCTCAAAGGATACTTCTTTTTATTTTATGTCACTCTTCATAACCTAGTAATTTGGATATATAAGGTTCATCTATTGCTTTTGGTAGATTTCTAACTGTACTATAGGGTTGATCGATCGCCATGCCTAAACTATATTTGCATTGTGCTGTATCCTAAGCCGCCCAACGCGTCCCTTCACAAGTCGACCGGGATATACATCTCGGTCGGTCTTAAAGATCTTTCACTTTGATGTATCACTGACAGAAAACACGTGGCGACTTATCACTCAAAACATGCAAAAAAGCACATATGGGGGCCCTTAATAAATTGGTCCTTCAGCCCAGACACTGAAGGCCCATGAGAAAACTTATAAATAGGAAGGTGATCTCAAGACATAAGGTATTGTTACTCTGATCTGATTACTCGGACCATCACTGACTTGAGGGTAGGAGTACTTGCAGGGACTCCTCTCGGGATCGAGAACATCTCAAAGAGCAGTGAAGATTAGTTACAGAAGCTTGAAAGTTGTAGGAGCTGACCGAAGACGTGACAATCGTTAGGACTAACTGGTTTTGCAAAAACACTACCCATAAGTGAAACTTCTTCTGATATCAACATAGATGGTAACCCACCTATTTTATCTTTGCCCTTGTTAAAAAGCTTTTTTATTCCTCTTAAATACATGAAATAGGTATTATTTACATTTTGATTAGAGATTTCGATTTCAGAACTCTTTAATTTTTAGATTTCGATAGAGCTATGATTTCAAAAACTTGCTTCTCATTTGGAAACAAGAACGTGTATTTGTGTTCGATTTGGTCAAGTGTGTTGGTTTTTTTTTAAAACATAGCTAAACAAACATGTTCCATATGAATCTGAAAGCATAAATTTATTTTATTTTTTTTACTAAGTAGCTTTATCCATTGCTCCTTCCTTTTTCACCAATTACAATCTATAGGTAATACTTTTTATGATCCCCTTTTCCACTTTCTCTATTTTTTTTTAATCAGTAACGATGTTACATATAGATATCTCACCAGATAAAATAAATTTACGTAAAAAAATTCCATAGATAATTTATCTAGAGAAAAAAACAAATTTAAAATAATTATGTCAAGAAATTATGTTTCATATTTTTTTAATTTACTTTTTATATGTAACCTTATGCTATTATGAAAAGAAAACATTTATAAGATTCCCATGATCCAATGTGAAAACGACTAATTGATAAGAAATTAAAAGAATCATACTTTTACTTTACTACTTAATTACAATACTTTGCTACATTTGTTAAAGTTGTTACAATCATTTACAAAGTTTAACATGTTATAAAATTATCCTCGTATGTTATAATTAAATAAATTTTTAGTTATCTACAATTAATGATGTTTCCTGCGCTCTTAATCACATACTTTCAAAACATTTAATTTTGGATTTTTTCTCTCCTAAACCTAATTTGATATATAATAAAATAGTTATTTCTAAATTTCTAAGTTATATATATTTTTATCAATATGTCAGTTGATTCCCTGCTACACATTAAATTAGAGTATATTATCTCGAAAGTGACTTAGTATTTTAAAGGACAACATTCTTAACTCTCTTTTTAAAAGTTTAAATTTAAATTCTTTTAAATTAAGTACGCATACATATCTTAATATATATCTTTAATAAAGTTTTCCTAAATTCAAAGTTTTCAAACAATTAATGCACAAGATATTTATTAATTATATTTAAATCTAATCAACTTTGCAAAAGAAAAAGTGGGCTATTTTTTTTCAAAGAGGAACTGCTCTACAATTAATTATTCTAGAACAATACCCTTTAAACATTAGTTAATATTAATTAAGCAAAAAACCCTACAATCAATAACTTTAAATACAATTGAGACTTTTTCATATTTGAAAATAATTATTTTCAACAAAATCGTCTAACTGTTTCAATTGGTGATTATCATCATCCTAGCACAACCTAAATTTCATTTTCAAACGTAACTTTTGACACCAAATCATCCGGCATTGCATAAAAGTCTTTTGCGACATGACCCTTCACGACGCAGGACCACTCATATTCATTACCATCACTTTCAACCCTAATTTTACAAACACTAACCCTTAATTTCCCATCACATCTTCAACAAACCTTTTTATTTTGCATTTCTTAAGCTCTTTTAATCCAATATCATGCACCTAATGAACCATGAGTAAAGTAAAGGCAAACGTGTTGTTTTGGAGACAGAAAAGGAAAGTAAATTATTTCTAGAGATAATGAAGTTTTCCCTTTTTAATTCGTCGTGTAATGTTTATCCATCATGGTGTCAAATTAAAATGCTCATTCCTGTTTTCGTCCTTTTCTCTTTTTCTTGGAGTTTATTTTGTACATCCTTAATTATATTGAGTTTTGAGAAGCATTATCGTTAAAGCTCCATTATCCTTAATTAATCATATTGGTGTGTATGATCGATGTTATGATAGCATATATTTAGAGATAAACTAATCTAATCTAATATAATCTTTACGTGCCACAAAAGGGGAAAGAAATTGGAGATGACGGGGTGCCTTGTGCTATTATTGCCTACTAATCATTCAAAGTAAGATGCTAAGTTTGTCACATTACCACCTACTTTGTCTATAATCGAAAGAGACTTAACAAAGACATCACTACCTCATGGCATATAAAAATCAAAGATAACATTGGCACTCCTTGTGTTCATTAAACAACCAAAACTCTTTTATAAATCATTCGTTGTCACTCTTCTTCCATCCACATCTTTTATAAAAGGGAGAATTTGATTTTGAAATACCACAATTGTGATAGATAACAATTAGTTTTGAAAATGTTAAAAAATATTCTATTGAAATATTTATTCATTCATTGATAAGAATATGAGATCTTGCATCGGTTATTAAAGACTTTTTACACTAATGTTAAAAAATATTCTATTGAAATATTTATTCATTCTCTAACAGAAAGATGAGATTTTGTATCGGTTATGAAAAACCTTTTATACCAGTTTCGTAACTGATGTTGATGCATGCTATTTAAAAAATTCATGACTCTCTACATCGTTCATATAACATGTACTATGTCTCAATATTATATTGGTTAAAAAACAATCAATGTAAAGAAACACTCTAAAGAATCTAAAAAATTGAAAATTTGGGACCTATTACATATAGGTTCTCTTAAGAACCAACGTAGTATGTACACCATATTATATCAGTTCTTAAAGGAACCAATGCGATATCCCTTTCTCTGGATGAATTGCATTGTGATATAGCATGGGACATATTATATAGGTTCTCCGGAGAAATGACGTAATAAAGTTGACTTTTTGTGGCACATATTACATAGTTATGTGCCTTTATGTGTCTTTTCACATTGGTTATTATCCTAATTGATGTGATATGTAACATTTTTTTTTAAGTTTTGCCAATTTTAGTGTTTTCCCAATCTGCAACAGTTTTGCCAACCAAAATACACCAAAACCAATTACAAAACAAAACATTTTATTAAACCAAACTTAGGAAAATTAAATGAATTTAACATATAACAACAATAGTAGCCTATTATTTATTAATTAAATCATACCCTTTTACTACGATCTTTATATCTACACTTGGCTTTTGATGCAATGAACAAAACAACGCGACAATGTTATCCATGAGACAGATAACCATCAATTGCCAATGAGACCTAAAATAGCCAATTGATTAATCATGTTCTTTGAATTATGTAACATGTAAATGTAATCAACTTTACTTACCTATGAATAATAGGAGCCATATAATTCCTCTTGTAGAATTCCTGAATCTATCTTTGAATGTAAGTTTGACATTCCATTCTTTTGTTCCTAGACTTTTGTATGGATTGCGACTCAAGGAATCCATAAATATCAGGATTTCTTGTGGTGTAAATTAATTGATTTATATACTTACGCTGTTAATATCAATACGAGTAAAAATGTTTCATGAAACATCATTTCATCATATAACATGTAAAGATTTAAAGTATATTTACATCATTCATAATTGAATAATTGCAATGTTGAGTAGTTGATTATCCTTGATGATTTCAAATATGTCTTGCATGGCTATATACAATGGTGTATTACCATTGCTCACACCAAAGATTGTGGCATCTTAGGGAATGATACAAGCTAACTCAAACAATTGATGTGATACCTTAACTAACTCTTGACTTGGATTCACATTTGGTAGGAGTGGCTGGGGCTCAGGACTTAAATCACCAACAATTGGTAACTTTTCTTTCCTCTTACGATTATGCAAAGCATGATAACAAACATTATATATCAATTTAAATAACATTAATAGAAATTAATTAAATATACCTGATTAGTTTTTAAAATGGCCTTAATGAGATGTGTACGGCATACAATAAATGTTTCAAGTGCCTTTCCTACTACTTTAACTTCTAATGTGGGCACTGGAACCTCAACACTTTCATCTCTAATAGTCAAATAATCCTGAATGGGCATGGTGTACATCGTTGAAGCTCCATCACTCTCCTAATGACCATAGAGGAGGAGGAATTTCTCCAACAAACAACTTACATCGATTGGAAATATCAATGTTTGTTTACTCCTCATCGTTCTTGGAAGCACAACTCCCTTTTGTGCTAACTCGACCATGAGTAGGTGGTATATCTTGCTCACACGAAGTATGCTACGTTCTGGTCATATTCATGTCTTAACTTATTTGTAACCTGTGCTTTTATCTACTTAGTTAATTGAGAGCCTATGTGTCAATTGTGCAGCTAGTTCCTCCATCATCTCTTGATTCACAGAAGAGTTGTAAGGAGAAACTGATCTAAAGTATTGTCTGACACTAATACTAAAATTAGAAATACACACACGATCAAGGTGCTTTTTAGTGTCAATAACAACAATCAATATATCATTTTGACCTTGATCCACAAAATTTCCCTGTGAACTTTGCTCCACTTGGACATCCTATAAAAAATAATACAATATGTTAATCATACACATATAACTAAAAAAAAAAACAAAACATTGTTATGAATTTATTATGAACTTAGAATCTGTTGGGCAATCTCTTATGACTTTTGAGATGTCATCTGCCCTCCCGCTTTAGTCCTAGCCAACTTCCATTTCTCATGTCGACTACGAGGGGATAGAGGACAAATAAGTTCTTTAGTAGACAATGATGATTCCTTTAATCTCTTTAGTTTTTTTTTTCCATTACCTTTTGTTTGAACAAATTATATCCTCCCTAAGACAATCGGTGGGGAGCGACATTCCTTTGTTGGATGACTTGTGCTTTCCTCCTCTTTTGTTGCCAAATTAAAAATACAAATTAATTGTGGATTTCATTATATGATTTAGAAAAGTGTAATGAGATGTTAACAAACATGGCAAGACGAATCCTCGCATGTGTGAACAAATTGTTGTCATGTCTTTTCATCTATATACCATACTTTTCACAAGGAGACTAGTCGACAATGTATTACTTTATCGAAGCATTTCATGCAACAACTTCTGAAATTTAGTGAAGGTTTTATCGGTCCGCTCATTTCTTGTCTTGATATTAAATAATCTTAATACTACTGACAAACGTATGAAGCTTGAATAATCAGGATATAATTTTGTTTCTAAATCATCTTTCAGTGAATCATACACATGTGCTTGGTAGAAATTATCTTCTTCAATATCACGAATAATATCCTCCATGTAATCATCAAAATGTATATTAGAATGTTTACATTTAGATTTAGATATAGGTGGTAGGTCTAGAACTTCACCATGTCAAATTCATGTTGTATATCTCTTCAAGAAACCACCACAGAGAACAAGATCTCGTATCAGTTGAATTTCTAGTTGTTTTCCATTCAAACAATTAACACAATGATAATAATATCTTCCATTTATGCTTGCTCCATTCTATTAAGCAAATAACATCATTCTCATAACATCAATGATTCGACTTCCATTTATTCAACCTCGATTCATGACTACGTAGCAACCTCCTAGTTTAGTGGCTCAATGGCAGTGGACAAAGCTCCTAGTCAAAACCTCTAGAGGGGGCTAATATTTATTTGAAACTACTAGAAAATCCTATTTGCTTAAGAACTAATTCTTCCATAATCAAAACCCAAAAAGAAACGACCAACATTCCAAGTATATCTCAACCAACATTTCAATCTAACAATGCGAATGGAAATGAGAATGTACGCACCTGTAGAAGACATGAATGACAATGATAGAGGAAGATGGGTGAATGGTAACGAATAAAGGAAGATGTCCAAAGGAAGATGAGAGCAAGTGAATAGGAAAAACTCCTACTTTAAGCGACAATATTGGTGTAGGAAGGATGACGTGAATAGGAAAGCAAATAAAGCACAAACAAGTGAACACAACAATGAAAATGGGTACTGTTAGGGTTTAAAAACACATATATTACACTAGCTACTAAAATAACTCATGTAATAGATATCATGTTACATCAACAACTGACTTAATATGTGTCTCGTTGTACCTTCAACAAAGCTAAGACTATGTTACATCTGTTGGTATAACCATCAATGTAATAAGTGCGTACTCAAGACTTCCTAGCCCATCTGGCCCTTGGCACAACATGTGTGGCGCTGGACGCATTTCATGCCTTTAAATCTCGGTTTTTCTAATGTTGAGCGCAATTTCCTAGCGTGAGGTACATTTCCTACGCCACTTTCTACATCGGTTGTCAAGATGTAGATTGCAAGTCCTGCATATTTAAAAAAAAAAAGTTATCTTTTGAACAAATACCACTATATTACATCGGTTGAAGAAGTAACCAATGTAATCAGTGGCACGTCCAAATGTTTTTTAAATTGTTTTTTCCAATTGATCTTATTGGGGTGCTTTCTAAATCGGTTGTTAGTTACAACTAATATAGAATTATGCTTTTTACATTACACTACAAGAAAAAATCTATTTAGACACCAAGTTTTAGCTACTAAGTAAAATGGTTGCTAATTGTGACAAAAATAATCACCAAATTAGGTTTGGGTTACTAAATAGCTACAAAATAAAATTATGTTTGAATTTAGTGACCAATTAAATCAAAATCCTAATATTAGATACCAATTATCTTGACTTAATTGGTCACTAAATTTAATCATCACTTTTATTTTGTAGTTATTTAGTAATCAAAACCTAATTTGGTGATTATTGTTGTCACAATTAGCATCTATTTTACTTGATAGCTAAAAATTGATGCTTAAATAGCTTTTTTCTTATAGTGTTAGTTGATGATAATCAATATAATATGTGGTTAATTAATTATAAAATTGTCATTACGTTTTTTTACAGCGATAATCTTTTAACCAACGTCATATCTTATCGTAAAATTTCATTTTTCTACCAGTATTTTATTGAAAATAATAAGAATGGAATGATCAAATAAAGAAAAAAAAATACTCAACCCTCTCAATATTATCTCAAGTTATGAATAAATATCTTACACTTTAACTTTCTTTTTATTTTATTTTTTGTAAATAGACCGTGTGTATATTAATTTTGTTTCTAACTCTTTTATTTTTGCAAATAAAAGTCTTAATTTTTGCAAATAAAAGTCTCAGTTTTTGCAAATAAAAGTCTTAATTTTAAGTTCATCTCAATTAATTCTCATTTTTTTTTCTTTTATAATTAGTCTTTTATATTGAATTACAATTAAAATAATAGTAAAAGAAGAAACATTAATCCTTTATTTATTTTAAATATTTTTTCGAATATATATATTTGTTTTAAATCTTATTCAATTGTTAGTTTTGTTTTTATAGATAATTTTTTGAAAAGTTAAAAACATAATAAAAGTTAGAATTAAAAATATCAAATATTGTTTTATTTTCTAAATTCATATTTTTATTATATTTTATTATATATAGAAATTAATTGTAACAATAAATAAAGAGAGTAACATATTTAAAATAATTAACTAAATTAACTTAATAAAAAAATTTATAAAAGGATATTTTTTTTCTTGAGAATCATTTGGAAAGCAATTAAAGTTCATAAATCTAGTTATAGTACTGGTGCAATCTATACATCAATTATGACAAAATTAAAATGTTTACTTTTCAATATAATAAAGTTTAAGAATTAATTTAATTACAATTTATAAACTCTACTCATACAAGAGATAAAGTTTAGGCATATTCTTTAAAAAAAATTAATTTTTTGTGATAAAATAATGAGACGTGAGAACTTCTGTGAAAAAAAAGAGTGCTATATCATAAATAGTAATATTAAAAAGTATGTCACAAATTTTTCGTATAGTAACAAAACTGATATGAAACTTATAAAATAAAAAAAATATAAATATTTATCATAAAGTGTGACACGAAATGTTTGATTGCTTACGTGAGTGTGTGATGTAAGAAAATATATATTTTTTATTATGTAATGAACCCAACCCAACAACGGGTTTATATAAAATAAATGGTATTTTAAACTATTTTTTATACATATTTAAACTTTTAGATGTTTATGCATCTATATCTATTTGTGTATTTTTGTATGTAATATAAGAGATTTTACATAAACTAAAGATAAAATTAATTTATAGAGTATATTTGTAGTCAATGTGAGATCTTTAATATATGTTAAAGATTTCACATTAATTAGATATAAAGACAATTTATAACATGTGGTGCAAATTTCATGTTACAAGTTGATTTTGTAAGGTTGAGTTATGCTGAAAGTTCAATTTTTAAGATGATATTAGAGATTATTTTAACGAGGTTTGATGAGTTTATCATGTTACCTGTTATTGGGCCGCTATCAAATTTTCCATAAATATTTAATCTTACATATGAATTGGACAATCACGTAAAGAAAATATGTTAGAGATCTCATATGGATAAAATCAATTCATAATGTATAAATAAATTAAACCTTAGTTTCACCTGAGTTTAAAATTTACTTCTCTTAAAAAACATGAAACTTTCTATGTATAAAATCTTTTATTAACAAAAGTATTTTTTTTTTCTCAATCTTATTTTTATATTTTTCACATTATTATTAAGAATCCACTATTTCTAACTGATAATAAGACGGAAATAAGAAAAACAATTAAAAGATATAATAATTAAACTTAATGATGTTGTTATTATTATTATAATTACTATTATATTTTGTTTCGTTTTATTTTATATTGATAATAAAATAAAAGTAAGAAAACAAATTCAAAGATAGAATAATTATAAGTCCACGTGTCTTGGTGGATGAATTTATAAAATTATTTTAAATGTGTTAGATGGTCAACTGTGTGATTAAGTGTGTGATTATTCAATTCAAATGTTTTAATGAAAAATCTTTATGTTATAAAAGATATTAAGTAGAAATTTCTTCATTAAGTGTTGAAATAATGCTTTTTTTTTATTTTATTTTATATGGAGATGGTGGATACAAATTTTTTTTTTTCTAGATATATACTTCAATCACTCATAAGATAACTGATGAATTTTCACTTACGTTGTGTTTGTTTTCGGTGTTGGACTATCCAGGATGTCTGATTTAAAGGGATTGTAGTTGTTTGATTCTGTAAATTTGTAGTGAGTTGGGAGCGTGGAAAGAAGGGAGGAGCTGAATTTCTGATTCTCCCAATAAGTGAAGAAATAAGCTGAAAGCTACGTCAGCAATGGAAAAAGACGTAACTGATCTTATTTAACATATATATTATTAAATTTTTACAAACATAATTAATTATAATTCTAATATATATTAACTTTAAACAATTATTATATATATAAAATCTAATTAGTTATATATTATTATATAAAAAATGTGTTTATACATAATAAACTATATATATATATATATATATAAATTTATTATATAATATAATAATAAATAATATTAAAAAATAAAAATAGTAAATATTATTTAAATTTTATAATAAAAATATTAAATAATATTGTTGATAAAATAAATATTAGTAATTATTAATAATATAAATATATTTTAGTTTAATAAAAATGAAAATAATTATTTAAAAAGAGAATTATTTAATATTAAATTTTTATTATAAATAAAAATACTACTTAAATTTAATATAGAAATTATTTTCAAAAATTCTAATTTTATAATTTTATTTTTAAAATTAATTATATTTAATAAATTAATTATATTTTATTATAAAATTAAATTTTAATTTAAAAATAAATACTTATTTTAGTATTTTTATAAACTTTTTAAAATAAATTATCAATTACATCAAATAAGTAAATTATATTTTACTTTTAATTATAATGATAAGTTTGTATTTTTATAATTTTATATATTAAAAAGTATTAAAATATCTATCCTATATATTATATCAATCACAAACTTTCTACTTAAATCTTATTATTTTTCTCTTAATCCAAACAATCATACTTTTTATATACTTTCTTCTTAAATCATCTCAAATTCATACCTTCAAATTCACTTCTCAATCTAAACAAACTCTTAAAGCTAAAATTGTTTAAATTGAGATATAAAATTCTAAACTTAACTAAACGAGTGATTCAAATATCTGGCTAGTTTTAAAAACTAATTTTGTATTTGCTCATTTTAAAAGTCGTTTAATAGTAAAAAATGTTTTACTTACTATTGTTGAAATTGATGAAATTTATAAAGACATGTTGAATTAAATATAGGATTTAGTTTATTACAATAAGAGAAAAAATATGGAATATTTTGTATTGGAATAATCAGGTAAGAGGATAATCTAAGAAAAAGTAATCCACATATAAATCTTGAGTAGATATGTGAATATTATTCTATTTTGTAAATGAGTCTGTGTATGTTCTACCCGTTTTATACATCTTCATCTTTTGCTAATAATAAAAAGTTAGTCAAAGAAAAAATAAATAAAATGAGAACTTACTTTACCCATATATATATATATATATATATATATATATATATATATATATATTTCATATATATATATATTTTTTTTTTTTTTTTTTTTTTTTATAGTCACTACTGTGTTGCACATTCATGTGGGGTTGATTATCGACTGATCGTTCCCTAAATCAATAATTGTAAGAAGAATTGATTGTTGGTTTCCCTTGACTTGGTTCAC